>Ga0123354_10000250_pt1 | contig 48251 bp, 36 predicted proteins | sample TergutLab28metaG_2_FD_97872 | JGI IMG/M metagenome (GOLD analysis project Ga0123354, IMG submission 97872) | Labiotermes labralis P4 segment gut microbial communities from Petit-Saut dam, French Guiana - Lab288 P4 | ecosystem: Host-associated > Arthropoda: Insects > Digestive system > Gut ... | reverse complement strand
GAAGGGAAAAAAAAAATGAGGAAGAAAAAAGCATGAAGGGGGATAGAATGGGGGGTGGAGTAACCGAAATGGGGGTGGGGGGGGGGGGGGGGGTGATGGACTGGATGGATCTGTCTTCAGGTAGGGACAGATGGCAGGCAATTGTAAATGAGGTGATGGACCTTCATTTTTCATAAAATGTAAGGAATTTCTTGACTAGCTGAGAACTGGTTAGCTTATCAAGAAGGTCTCTGCTCCATGGTGTAAGTGCGTAATGTACAGTCAGACCCACATTATAGCACCATTTTCAGTTGGTGCCCATGAAAGTCTTGCACTGTATTTTGATGTATTGCCACAAACTGCAGTATACAAACAATGATGCTGTGTGCAGGTGTGACTTAAATAGTCTTGAAGTATTAACTATGTTAAAATAAACCAAATGCATTAAAAGTTACTGTGCAGACAACTGCATCAGTAAAACATTTATGTGGTGTTGGAGATGCCAGAAGTTTCTTATAAACTTACATATGAAGGTAATTTGAGAACCAAAAATAAAAAAATTTTATGGAATTCATGAGAGGTTTAATTAGTTGCACATTGACATGTAGAACAGGAGACTACTTTTTTTTAAAATAAAATTTTGTTTTCTAGAAGTGATTGCTGTTTGTGTATGGTGCACCTCTAAGCAAGGAAAATGTAGTTGGTCTTCGTTTGGGGAGATACACATTTCCATGGCATTATAACAACACAGTTCCAGATATGATACAGTAAAAAATTACTTGAAATACACAGCTGAATGTGATAGTACAGGAAAACTAGTATCTAGATTTAGTGGTTGGTTCTTATGGAATTGGAATCTACAGAAAGAAGTGTTTTAAATAGGTAACTTTGTCCCTGTGTAGGCCTATGCCATTATTGACAGAAGTTCTGTTTTACCTGCCCCATCAGCCTTACAACAAATAGTCCATAAAATTTTATCCAGTCATTTGCATGGCAGGATTTGGAGAGCAAGGAAAACATTCCACAAAATACAACCTGTCAAATGAGATTCACATCAGCTACCACTGAATGATAGGTAGCTACTCATTGCAGCATGGAAATATTGTTGAGATTTTAGTCTCGGTGTAAGGTGGGAAATTTGTTGACAACAGACATTTTGGAAAGCGGTACCATGGATTGAGCCTGTTGAAGTATCCTTCAAGCTGATATGATTTCCCACCCAAATAAGTATTCTGTACCACCAACCCTCATAATTATACAATGTAGTGCAAGGATGAACAACCTACAGCACCAAGTTAAAGAGGGGGGGTTCAAATGCGTGGGGAAATGTCAAAATATGAAAGTTGTCATTCAATGATGATTTTGACGTGTAATAAAAATGTTGATGCATCTTACTTGAAATCTGTTCTACCCTTGGTTGGGGGAGGGGGTTGAGTGAACCACAGTTTTGTTCTCTTTGAAACTTGGTCATGTTTTGGCTCTCACGTGGAACAGAGCTGAACTGTTGTCTTTGCTCATGAACACTCACAACTATTACCAAGCTTTCAACATTGTAGTTCTCAAGTGGTACTGCAGGGCTGTGAATGCATGAATGGCCATAACATTAAACCATTCCATTCATTCCCAACGGCGCTACAGCCTGAGGTGGGCCTCGGCCTCCTTCAAGAGTTTCCTCCATCTTTTCCGGTTTAGGGCGACTACTCTCCAGATTCTACACCCTAGTTTTGCTGCATTTTCCTTCACTCCATTTTCCCAGCGCAACCTGGGTCTTCCTCTGGGGCGCTTTCCTCCTGGCTCACTGATGAGGACTCTCCTGGATAAATCATCGTCATCCTGGCCTATGACATGTCCTGCCAATCTCAATCTGCTCAATTTGCAGAATTTTACAATGTCATTCTCACCACACAATTGATAGAGTTCTTGGTTCTAATTTGCCATCTTCCCCCATCAGTCACTGGGGCATAAATTCTCTGGAGGATTTTACACTCAAAAATACTAAGACGATGTTCATCTTGCTTAGATAGCACCCATGTTTCTGCCCCATATGTAAGTACTGGTCTAATTAATGTTTTATAAAGGAGTGTTTTGATATTCCTGGATATGTTCCTTGATTTCATATGGTTCTGTAACCCATAATATGCTCTATTAGCCATTATCAGTTGAGCATTCACTTCTACTCACCTGTTGTTCATTTTATTGACCATTGTACCCAGATATTTGAAATTGTCCACTCTCTTAAACACATAATTTCCTATTGCAAAGTCCTGATGCAATGTTGTGTCCTTTCCACTATACATGTAAACCGTCTTCTCTTGATTTATTACCAGTCCCATATTTCTTGCAGATTTCTTCAGATTTAAGAAAGCTTCATTGAGTCCAAGGGTTGTACATGCCATTAAATCAATGTCATTGGCTTATTCCAAGATTTGTACAGTCTTAAAAAAAATGGTTCCTCTAGTTTGAATGCCTGAGTCCCGTATGGCTTTTTCCAAGACTATATTAAAGAGGAGGCATACAAGTGTGTCGTCTTGCCTCACCCCACGTGGTAGATATTGGCTCCGACAGGTGAGACTGGATCCGGACTGAGCATTGCACGTTGGTCATTGTTGTTTTGACCAATCTTATCAGTTTAGGTGGGATACCAAATTCCATCATGGCACCAAAAAGCTTCTTTCGGTAGATACTGTCATAGGCTGATTTAAAGTCAATGAACAAATGATGTACTCCAATTTGATATTCGACTCTTTTCCATAATTTGACTTAAGGTGAAAATCTGATTGGTCATTGATTTCCCTTTTCGAAAACCGCATTCGTATTTGCCTATAATTCTTTCAGTATAATCTGAGAGACGGACATATAGAATATAAGAGAGGATTTTATAAGCTATGTTAAGAAGCAGTACATAACATTAAAAACATCAATAAAAATTTATAAAGCTAAAAGCTGTGGACAAAGTGTTTGCGCCTGTGTCACACATCTGAAGGCCCCAAGAAAAGACTACCACTATCCTTCTACTGTGAATGGTTGTTGCATTTCAAAACAAAAGTCAAGCTTCATAAGTACCAAAACTAAAGTACAATCACAACAGCTTTGAGCTGACTAACAGTGGCTGAAGCTGTACATTAGGCAGAAACAGGACGAATAATTCTTATGGAATTTCTCTTTATGGTTTCAGTGATTCAATGTAACCAACCAAATGCCAAGAATGACCCTGCTCTATGGAGTCTGTACAAATGCGATGTTACTGTGAAGGAGCAGCAAATGTTCCACCTTGGCTGAAACTGCCACCCCTTTTGCAATGCCAACATTTGAATAGGACAGAACAGCCTCTTCACTTGATGCTCTCTCCTGTCCTGAAGTCCATTGGCTCACTTCCACTTGTTTGTGAATATGTGAGTTTAGAATTTACTGAATTTGAGTTCAAATATAAGAAAAATGTCTAGATTTGAAAGGAGACATTGATAGCTAAAAGAAACAATTTTGTATTCTTGTCTTACGAGCACTTTACACCTGCACAGTGTACATTTGTATGAAGATGGGCTTGTCTCGAGTCAAAAATCTAGGGAGGAGGTCACGCCCCCGACGCATAATCGCCAATGAATGTGTTAGTCCTTTCAGCTACCTGATACTGAAAGCGCGGAAAATGTGAATGATACACTCAAGCATAGCTACTTTAAGATTCATGTTTATTGGATGTAGTATAATAAGTTTCAGGAGCCGGGAGAGCGTGGTGAATATAGCGACAAGCTACGGGCTGGACGGTCCGAGGTTTGAATCCCGGCAGGAGCAAATAATTTTTTCTAAAAACGGTCACCGAGCCTCCTATTCAATGGATACCGAGGTTCTTTCCCCTGCGTAAAGCGGCCGGGAATATGAAGTTGACCACTCGCCTTCATCTAGGGTCCATATTAAGAATAAGTGAAGGTATGCCTCTACCCACTCTATATGGCTTCATGGCGGGGGCGGGGGCGGGGGCATTTTTATCGCAAATCTAACATCTTTAGTGCCCTCTTTTTGATATACAATAACTGAGCATGTATTTTATACGATGCAGTCCATTGATGTTATCCTCGAATTCCCCTCCAACTTAAAGTAATGCATTTTAAGTTTCACGACTGATGTATTATTCGTATACACTAACAATACTCCTCTCCCCTCCCCCAACTCCCTTTCCCTTTTTTCATTGGCGACACATCAAGGTAAGTACTTTCTGAAAGTGGCACTGTAGTGTCAGTATTTGTGTTGGAGACGTTGTGTTGGTTCTATTGCTGATCTGTGTTCCACAGAATGAAGTCGGTCTGTGGAATGAAGGCTGGCAGTTATCTATGATCCGTGGCCAGATAAGTGCAGCTTTCAGGAGTTTTAAGTTTGGGTGATGAATTAGGTGTACTTTTGTCGTCGTATTTCATTCTGACAACAGAATGCTTGAGGGAATGGACAAATAGTCAAGTTAGATTCGTTATTCGAGTATTGTCAATTAAAAAAGTGAATGTTCATTTCATAGAACATGGAAGCATTGATACCTGTAATTAATAAATTGCAAGATGTGTTCAGTACTGTGGGGGCCGATGCCATTCAGTTGCCTCAGATTATTGTTGTTGGGACTCAGGTAATGTAAAGATAAATCACATTCGTAAAAGTACTTTAAATTGTGTTCGTGTTAACGTAAAACAATTCCATAGCGGGTCACATTCAAGATGGATTCAGTATGTTAAGTTGGGTTATGGCGTTTGCTGATTTAAAATTACCAGTTTTGAAGTATATGCCGACAAAGTTCATGACATTTTCAGATTATTCCGCGCAGGGGTGCACAACTTGCGGGCGATTAAATTTTGTATGGTGGCCACCTAATATTCGGGGTATGACTTTTGCGCCAGGATTTTTAAGGTGCACCAGCATTTGTAGAATTTTTTTGACCTCTTTCTCCAGCCCTTTCGCTCTTCGGATTTAATGCTTTGAAGCTTGACCTAATCTGTCGATATATATATGTGCATTTTTAAACATTTTGTTTGGTTTGTTAATTGCTATTTTGTTACAGCAGCAGTATATATAGCTGTGTACCAGCTGTCTGTTTCTGAGCGTTATTTATCTGGTTATTAGTATTACACCTACCTTGTGGTAGGCGGGATTGATGTCAAGTGAAAATTCTGTTGAAGGTTTTTGTGAGGAACAGTGGAGTGAATGTCAAATCTTAGACAGAGGAAGTTTGACAGTGACGTTACTGATATGGAATCATTTAAGTTGATTGTTATGTAACAGAAAATCTTAAACTGACAATTAACTGGGTGTTCTTCTGTATTATTCAAGTAATCTAAATCCTGTATTCCGAATTCTTAAACATAGCATGAAGTTAAATTTTCTTACACGATAGAGCATTACACATTCATATGAAACTACAATAAAATTTTATCATAAAATAAGTAACATTAGCTTATATGATTAATGTATTAAATTATCCATTAGAAATGTCCCTCTTAGCATACTTAACGTTGGCACATGATACGATGGGACTTAGTTCCCATATTCATGTGGTTGAATGGATGGGTGTTTGATAGGAATGTGATGGTAGTTAACTACAGCTGGGAGAGGTGTGTGGTAGTAAGAAGAGACTATTGTGCAAGAACTGGAATTGTTAATAGTTCTTATTTTACACTCACTGTACATGCTGTGCTAAGATCTACAGTTTAGAACAACTCACTGATGGAATGTAATGAGCTTCGATACAACTTTTCATATCAGCGGGCTTGAAAACTATGTGTTTAAAGACACAGAAGTTTAAAGGACACAGCAGTTTATCAAGTTTATTATTTTTAATGTATCAATGTATATTGGTTTTTAAAGGCAGGCTTGCCAGGTTATAACAGACTATGAGGCTGGCACCCACAGCAGCAGTTGAGATTCTTGTGGGACTCCCTTACAATGTCTGAAATGGAGACTTGAGTGCTAGGCATTGTGTATGACTGACAAAAGAAATTGCTGGCTAGTATGTTGCAGTATTCTGTGTAGAAGTTCCACCATTAAGGCATGCATGGCAGAGAATATATATGGGGGCTAAAAGCATAGATAAATTTGTATTCTGCCAGACAGTGAAGTTGTGATTAAAGCACCTGGCAAGTCACAGGTCATCTAAATTGGTCTAGGTTAGCCATTAATTAATAATAAAACTGACTGAACATAACAGGGTCAAACTAGCGTGGGTGTCAGGACATGAGGGAAATGAAGGAATTCGGTTGGCAGAAATGGAACAGAACATCCATTAATAGGACCTCAGTGCCCTGTAGAATCACAGAAAGAGTTGCCAGATGGTCCATCAGGGACTGACTAAGCAGAAACCATCAAGAACATTGGACCTCCGTGCTAATCAAAAGTATGAAAATGGTTTTTGTTGGTGAACTCTGGGTAACTGACAGGGCTAAACAGGGATCAGTTACTAGATGAGATAAGTGATGGGACTACTTACACATCAGTGCTATGTGACAGGTGGTCTCTTCAGAATGGGACTGTTTAACAGACACACCTGCAAAAGATGCTGCACAAAAACAAGACAGGCAATGTACACATAACTTAACATCGAGGCGTGTTTGTACAACCATTGTTGCAGTGGAAAAACAATAAGTATCACATATTCTGAGAGCTTGTTTGTAGCCTCAGGTATCCAGCATGCAATGCGCATGACCCATAGTGTCTTCTGTGGCTTGCCTGGCTCTACAATATTTTTCCACATTATCCCATAAACAGCATCAAATAAAAAAAAATGTTATTGAACATGAAATGTGTGTTTTGATTTTCTCTACAACTTTTGTCTGCAACATTTCTCATTCTAAGAACTGAGTGAGATGCATATTGGTCTTCATGTAAAGTACCCGTTATTCTTGTCAGATTTTAATGAAACTTCAATTATCTCGATAGATAATACTCCAATATAAAATTTCACGACAGTCCATTCAGTGGGGCCGAGTTGTTCTATGCAGACAGACAGATGGATAGACTGAATGAGAGACATGACAAAGCTAACAGTTGCTTTTCATAATTTTGCAAAGATATGTTGAAGTGAAAGAGCCACTTTTGTTGTATGTGACTGGGATGTTTTAGCATAAGCAACACCCTCTCACACAGGACTATTTCTTGGAGCCAAGTGACTTTCAGAAGGCCACTCTGAGCTAAGTGTAAGTAAAAGTGCAAGATTGCATTAGAGCTAATTGTAGAAAGAGGCTGAACAACAGCTATCACATTATTATTATGCAGGGGTTGATCATTGTTCATCGATTTGATCAACCAATTGTTTGTCTTTGTAATTTTACTTTGTTGTTGTTGTTACTGTAGGTTTCTTCCCATCAGCTACCTTTGCATGGAACTTGGCTCACTCACAGAGCTACCTACACCAAACCTGGCACAAGAGTTACTAGTTGTGTGTAGTCTTGGAGTCGGTCTTTATTCATAGTAGGAATACCAACCAAAATAGTGCGTTTATCTGTACAATGTACATGCTAAATATGATCCTGCAAGGACTGTTGTAAAAATCAAATGGAAGAAACAGACCCCACACTGATTCTGGTCAACTACAGTGCTTGTTTCATCTCACTGAATGTGTGAACTCTCAGAATGAAAGGTTTTGTGCTGTAGAAAATGCCATGTTAGCCCACAAATTGCCATTATATGATGTTCTGTTTGTGTATGGTGTACTGTGATTGTGACTGGGATTACTGGGGCAGTGAATTTTTAAAACATCAGTAACTGTTTGGCAGCTGACGTGGAGTAACCTCTCAGATCACGTGAAACTTCATCAGTTTCAGTATATAAACCTTTAAGCTTGAGGTTGAATCATGATTGAATGTGTGGGTAGTTCTGGTGTCAGTACTCACATTTGTTGATGTCTGTTCTTAGGGGCAATACGTGAAACACCACACCACTCTTTGTAATTGACTTAACACAGCTCGCTGTGAAGAGATGAATCTGGTTACTACTAATAAAATTTATGCACGCATTTGCCACAAATTTCTCCTGAGTAATTCTTAACAAGAGATGTGCTCTCTTTTGTTTTCTGTCTCACCATGGTTAAACACATAACAGTCAATGGATGTGGCAGTCAACAATGACCTGCGCACCTAATGTAACGGTTGCTGCATAGTGAGAGATGCCACTTATGTGAACATATGGGTTGCTGTGCACTGACTGCCAACCAGCTAATGACTGTTCAAACAAAATGTAACTCATAGCTGGAACTATATGTAGGTGTGACTCCTGCAATGAATGTTGTGTATTCTGTTTTTAATGATAAATTAGGGCAAATAAATGGACCAGAATTATTTAAGTGGCCACCTTGTGTTATAAAAATGAAATTAGTGTGCTTAAAATTTTCTTATTTAACATTTTCAGTACACCTGAAGCCCCTAAATCTTTAAAAGTTAAGATTAAAAACTCAAATATAATGAATGAATATACTTATATATTGCTAAATTATTTAGTTATGTTAACAAAAAAAAAACCAAATGAAACATAGACCTTAAACATATGTGATGTTTGAATAACTGGAAAGCCTGTATACTTGTATGGTTTTGTGATGTTGATTGTGGCTACCTAATGGTCTTTCAGTGAATCTCATTGTGTTTTGTGTGTGTGTGTGTGTGTGTTTTGCTAGTTTGCTACTATGTAGTAGTAGCAAACTAATTTTGGTGGGAATTGGTACAGCAAAAGCCATACTTATCTTATGGGCATAAGCAAATTTCTGTTTGTACTTGCTAAATTAAATTAAATTAAATTTGGTACAGTGCTGTTGATCGTTTGAGTTTCATGAAAATGGACATAGGTGAGGCTGTGTGTTTTATGGGCATAGATCAAATTACATTTATGTGTGTACTGTAAAACTGTATGGTAATGTGACAATTATGAGTGCTTACACAAAGACTGCATACTGTGTCACGGAGTATACTATTTTCGGTCTTGTTAAATACATAATATATTTAAATTGTATTTTGTTGGTGTATAAAGTACACCTTTTGCAATTGTTTTGTGGTTGGTATGGTAAGGAGGTCAGTATCTGGGAAATTATTTACATAGTGTTGTTAACTGTATACCTTTGATCTCCAGGAAAAACTCTTGTATTTTAGCTTCTTTTCCTCTTCCTTTTGCATGACATTTCTCTCTGTGGGTGTTGTCACATCAATTAGTATGCATGTTTTCTCTTTTTGTTCTTAAGTATTGTATGTGTTCTATTTGTTGTCAGTTCTCTGTGTGTCCTGCTTGAATCCAAAACCCTGTAATATCTTCCTGTTCATATACTGGCTTGGGTGCGTGTCTGTACCATTTGTCCTTCATTTCAATGCTTAGAGCTTTGCATATTGAGTAATGCATGTGTGCACAAACTTTGTTGTGTGTTATTAAGTATTCATGCTTCACAAAATGGAGCATCCTGAGGTTAGGTGGTCAATAGTTTCTTCATATTGTTTACATAACTGGTATTTACCGTTAGTTTCTTCCTTCAAAATTTTATTCCGAAAATAGTTTTTACTAATTGCTTAGTCTTGAGCTGCCACTATTGTACTTCGCTTTCTCCCTTAATGTCTCCAGATTTTAGCCATCAATATGACTGTTCATTATCCACCAGCCTTTCATCGAAGTTACGTGACAATTGTCCGTGCATCCTCTTCTGTTCCCATCTTTCTTTTGTTTTCTCTGCTATGCTGTCCTTTATTTGTCTTGTTCCTCTCTCTTCTTCTGTCTTGAGGCATCTAGCTTTCTGTAACACTACTGAGTGGATGTTGTGTTGGTGCATTCTGACAACCTCTATTAGTGGATCTTCCTTTCTGCCTACATATTCCACCAGTTTCATAGGCTTCTTCTAACTGCATCAGACCCCTTCCTCCTTGTTTTCTGGGAACATACAGGTGATCTGAGTCTGCCTTTAGGTGATGCTGTCCATGGATGGTTAGCAGTTTCCTCATTTTCCTGTCCAGTTTTTGCACTTCTTTGTGGTGCCAGTTAAAAATTCCAAAATGGTAACTAAGTACTGGTAGTGCCAATGATCCACTTGCTTGAATTTTATTCTTTGAACTTAAATCTGTGCCCCAAACTAATCTCAATCTCCTCAAGTATTCCTTCTTCAACTTTTCTTTCTCATTCTTATGCTCTCTGTCATGGCTGTCTTCTCTGCCTGAATACAAATATGCATCCCTTGGGTCTAGTTCTTTAATGTACTTCTCAAATGTGCTTCCTATATATATATTTTGCTTTGGACCCTGCCTTTTTTTAAACATATTCTTGCACACTTTTCTATTACAAAATTCATATTAATGTCTTAGCTAATTGCTTTCACAATTTTATTTCATTTTTCAAATCATCCTCATTTCTAGATTCAAGTCATCCAGTTACAATAAGTGACTTATTTTCCTTTCTGTTCTGTGTATTTGATATCCACAATCAACTCAGTTCAGCTTATTTGTTAATGGAATAAGTGCTATGCAAAAGAATAATGGCAAAAGCCAGTCCCCTGGAATATTCCTGTTCGTACCTGAATGTGTTGTGACTGTATTACTTCCTTCTTCGTTTTTAAATGAAGCATTGCATTCCATTTCTCCATTGGTCTAACAATTCAACTCCTACCAATTCTGTTGACTTCTCTACCCAGCTATGTGGAATGCTGTCGATTGCTTTCTGGTAATCAATCCAGGCTATACTTAAATTCTTGTTCCTTCTCTTACAGTCCTCACATTTTGCTTTTGATATCATTAATTGATCCTTGCAATCTTTACTTCCGGGGTGACATCCTTTTTGCTGTGCTGGTGGTAAGTTCTGCTCTTCCACATATGTGGAAATTCTTTTGGCTATTATTCCTATTATGGTTATGTACATCGTTGTTACATATGTAATGGGTCAGTAGTTTCTGACTTCCTTGCTATCTCCTGATTTTGGTAGCAAATGAGTTATTCCTGTGGTTAGCCAGCCAGGTACCTACTCTGATTCCTCCATTATTGCATTGAAGCTTTTTGTAATATGCCTTTGGGCAGCTTAAACCAGTTATTTTGTATTTTAGCATTTCCAGATGATTTCCAGTTGTGTGAGGTTTGACAAAAATGAAGTGATTTCCATAACCTGTTTAGGCCCTCAATCCATATTACTGATTTTCCTTCTCTTTTCTCTTCTTATCCATCCTGCTGTTTCATTATGCTGTGCTTTTTCTCCCCACAGTGACTTCCAGTAAGGCTCTACATCTGCCATAGAGGGGGGTGGAGGGGGTTGGGGTGTACTCTGGCCTGTATATTCTTCATGCCCAAGTTTCTGTAAAGTTTTTTGGTGTCTTCTTTGAACATTTTATTCTGGATATACTGGGTTTCCCTTTTTTCATACCTTCTGATTCTTTATGCTATTGCTTGCACTTTCTGCTTCAATGTCTCTGTCAACTGTGCAAATTCTCTGGCATTTGTCTCACTATATTTTGAAAAATCTTACTCTTTTTCCTGTGGAGTTTTCCATTATCAGAGCCTGTTCCAGTTTCAGCCATTATTGATAACTCTTTTCTCCAGTTGCGTATCTGTCTCTGCATTCTCATTTTCCAAAAATTTTTATTTCTTCTATTTTTGCTTCTTTTGCTAGGCTGATTCATTGTTTGTCCCATAATTGTGCCTGCAGCATATATAAAGTTGTTTGTATCTCTTATGTCCGATTCATCTTCTCCTAACAGTTCTTCAGTTATTCCATATATTTCTTTTATCAGCTTTGTCAATTTGCTGTTTTCTTTCAGTTTTGGCAGCCTTTCCCTTTCAGACATTTGTAGTAGCCTCACATTATACCACATTATTTCAATGTCTTCCTTTAGCTTATCCCTAACTGTGTGCTGCTCGCTGTCTGCTCCTGGTTGTTTGTTATACTCTGTTTTACGTAAGCCATTATTGCTACTTTCTTGGTCTCTCTCTTAGCGTTCTTCATCATCTGTATCCATTTTGTCACCATTCATTCCTTTTGTTTGATCTTCTGTATCATTCCATATTTTAAGTCTAATATTTTCCTTTATCTCATCAATTTTAAGAGTTGTTATTCTTTAACTTTTAAAACGTATGACTGGTTTAACAATAATTTTGCATTTATATTTATTTTCATCTTTGCATTCCTCTCTCTCCATAATTCATATGCTTCCTTGGAGTTGTATCATATTGTCTTTTCATAGATGTACATGAAACACCACAACACTTCCTTCATATCCTCTTGGCTCCATCGGATTTGTTTATTCCATTCCTTTCCATTTTCATGCCTGACTCCAATATTAGGTGGAATTTGAGATGGTCATGTTGAGATTCCTTAGTATGGTTACCATTCTCTTCAGTGCTGTTAGAGGACCTCTGTTCTTTCCTTCTTCCTGGTTTTGTACTATTTTGTTTTAGAATCATCATCACTGTCCCACGAGTAGCTAGTGATGTCTCCTGTCTACTGCAATGTAGCCCCACCTGGCACAGCCAGGCTGCTTGCAACCGAGGGTTGCTACTTCTCAATGTTCGCCGTTCTTGGTTGCTTACCCTCCACCACAGATGAGTGTGTAGTCCCTAGGCACAGTAGTGTACACTTGGACTAGAGGTTTTTTTTTTTTTGGTTGACTCCTCTAGATCTGCCATGTTCTCTTAATCAACAGGGGCACCTCTTGTAAGATGTGATTCTTCATCATGCATGACCCGTTTTGAGCATTGGGAGGTTGTATATTCATATCACATACCCTTGGAAAGGGTGAAGGCAGATCCTTTCCCCACTCCTTATCCCATTATTATTATTATTATTTATTTATTTTTATTTTTTTATTTAGTTTTTATTTATTTATTTATTATTTATTTATTTTTTTTCGGGAAGGGTACTGGTATATTTGCATTTATGCATGATCCATGTCTGTTGCAGAGTTCCGGGAAGAGCTCAGTCATTGAAAGCTTGGTTGGTCGGTCTTTTTTACCCAGAGGCACAGGCATTGTAACAAGACGTCCACTAGTTTTGCAGTTGGTGTATTGTCCTAAGGAAGACAGGGAACACAGAACACCTGAAGAAGGTAATGATTATTGTGTTCCTCTCAGATTGACAAACAAGGTTACGTCATATATGTGTGTGTGTTTATGCAACTGCCTGTACAAAATGAGGCAGAAATTTTTCAGAAGATAAATTGTGTCAGTTATGGTTATTTTTATGTGTCTTAGTATCTTGAAGTATCATGAAAGCTTTAGTAACACATGTAACCTGCAGTCATTGTTTATGCACTTATAACAAAATAGTGCAGGTGACAAAATTATATTTGTTATAATTAAATATCATTACATTGACAAACATTAAAACTTCAGAAAGACAGTTATATTACATGTAAAAAAAAAAAGAGAGTCAACTGTACCATGTTTATTTTGTTACAAATGTCTGAATTTTTTCCTCAAATCCTGTTTTAGTAGTTACTTGTTGGTAAACTGTTGGAGAATTTCACTCCTCTGTAATTGACGGTTCCAAATGACTTTCTTGACCACTTTGCACCATGGTGGATACTTCTGTAACATTAATGACATTTTCATCATCACTAACGCTATGTTCTTTCTTATTCTAAAATGTCATTTTTGCCAGGTGCCCAAGTTGTTACTGTCAAGAGTTCTGCAACAACCATGGTATCGTTATTCATACCAATAAAATTGTCCAGTTCTACCTCATGATCTAGTTTTTGACACAGACCAATTTTTGACCATATATTCATTTTTGCTTTCAATTTTGCTTTAGCTTTCTTATTACGACATATTTACATCTTTGTGAACACAGTTCACAGTTGTAGCAGCACTTAATGTTTTCGAAGCCAAACTGAACATCTGAATACCCTCCAGCATGTTTTATGTTTGCGCCACAACCTGATGACATGTTGGCCAAAATTTTACCACACTGTTCACATCCTGTAGTGCACTTTCGCAGCATAAATGATCCAGGGACTGCAAAAGTGAAATTCAGTTTGTCAGTAGGCCCACAATTTTAACATTCTGGACAGGTTATGGCAGATTCTTTATGCGCAGAACAGGTGTCTGAAGCAGAATTTTCTGCTGCTGACCATTCAATTCTGTGTATCAGTGATAGAATCTACTCTTGAAAACTTAAACATCATTGTAGGTTCTATGTTATGGTGATACTCATAAGGAGAGGAAATGAATGTTATTTTGACATTGAGGTCTTTATTTTCGGTGCTGGGAACTTGAGAAATGTGTGGGAGGTACGCAAAAGGAATGAGTATTATTGCTACACAATAACAGATGGACGTAATGTTTGCAGGCATTTGCGTAAGGCCTGGTCTGAGAACTCAGTGGTAATATCATATATTGTACTGTAATGTGTATCATGTCTGATGACATCATAACATTGAACAAAGCCAGATTGGTGTCATATCTGGCTATTCCACTGTGAGGTTGCACAGGAGTATGTGTTGTCTTTCAGGCTGTTGGTAAAGTGAACTGTGCCAGTTAGAAGATGTGGCATGTTATGTGACCACAGAGGTCACTCCTGCACATTATGACAGCTTAACAATAAAAGCATTTTCATGTTGGTTCATTCAAATTGCACTCCTACTGAGCAGCTGGCAGGAACAAAAGCTATGTCTGCATTGTTGTCTGTCCTTTAGACATGGATCTGCAGCAGTTTCGAAGAACGATGATTTATGCAGATAAGTCACAGCGAGCCTGTACACACCAGTTGTAAAACCAACAACTGTTTATTACTATGCCAGTGTGTGGACAAAATTTTACACGACCATCCTCAGGGAGTTTGTTTCCAAAACGTGTAATCATATACCAAGTTTTACATTAACCTTTTGACGCCTAATGTCAACTATAGTGGTCGTACCACACCGCTAACCTCTAAAGTTGCATTTTATATATTTATTCAACAAGTGAAGGTACTGAATATTTTAAACATGGTATATACTGTCCATTTTTTTCTCTTCAAAATGCAGTTTGTTTCATAATTCTAACGTGTTTGGTTCCTGTATTATTCACATTTTATATACAGGGTGTGCTAAAATTTAAAAAATAATTATGGCGCCAAAAGGTTAATACGCTTATGGCAACTAGCCACTCTGTATAACATGAATATATATACATATGGTGTTTACAGAGTTTGTTCTTTCTAACAGAAGGGTGAATAAATTAAGTTAGTGGCTTTCCTCTTACTGTTAATGCTAATGGAAGTATAATTGTCCAGAGTTATTGCTGTTCTTAATTACAGGTACATTGGACTTGGAAGAATGGGGCTTATTTTTACACACCAAAGGCAAAATTTACACAGATTTCAATGAAATCAGGTCAGAGATTGACAGAGAAACTGACAGGATGGCTGGTCATAACAAAGGAATTTGCCCAGAACCAATTAGTCTGAAGATTTATTCAGCACGTGTTGTGAATCTTACGTTGGTTGACTTGCCAGGAATCACTAAGGTATGCCAAAGCAATCACAATATTGAAGTCTATACTGTTGCATGTAGTTTGCCAAATATAGTAACTGCATCACAGCACAACAGTAACTTTGTTTTATGTAGAATGTTATTTAGTTTCTTTCCCTACATGTTTCATTGAGCACACTGATCTTAAAAAATAATTATTAAAATTGAAAAATATTAGTTGTCGGCTTTAATGCCTCAGCATTTGAGAACTTTTTAATATGATTGCCTGCATATCAATATTCCCATTTATTAATTTGCTAAGTGGTTTTAATGTTAAAGTTGTATCAAGGGCATTTTATTTTGTACCTGATTTTGTAACTGAGTTTGCACTTACAGTTTTCTCTGTGAGAGTGAAACAATTTATGCTGGTTTTTACACATCATTATATTTAGTTTGCTATACACAGTGCATCTACAAAGTTTTAGGACTGATTTTTTTCACGGTACTGCCTGTGCTATCTAATGGTCACTGCTGGGACTGATCACTATCATGTCCGCACTTGTTTTGTGCAAAGTTAACGTCAGCATGAGCAAAATGGTTCTAAGGTACATTCTTGTTTATTGTTGTGCAGTAAAACCATAATGTCATGGAGTCAAGTTATGAACGAGTGGCAATAAAGTTTTGTTTTAAACCTGCAACAGAAACTTGAAATGGTGCATGCAGCCTATGGGGATGAAGCACTAATGCATTCCAACATTTTTTGCTAGTATGGACAGTTTCATGAAGGGCGGGAAGATGATCGGGACGACCCCAGGAGTTGTTGCCGCTCGGAGTCTTGAACGGATGGCAACATCGTAAAGGTTCGGCAACTGTTGCTGTAAAATTGTCACCTCTTACTTCAAATGCTAGCATATGAGCTTGAAATAAGCAAGGACACTGTACAGAAGATTATTGTTGAAGATCTAAAAAAAAAAAAGTTTGCTTATGCTTTGTACTGCATGCATTGACTGCAGAACAGGAGGAGGACCAAGTTGCTGCATGTCAAGATTTAATTGAGATTGCGGACAGTGATCCTGACATTTTAAAAACATTGTAACTGGCGACAAATCTTGGTGCTTGTTTGTGACCTGGCAATGAAATGACAGTCATCTTCATGGGTTTGAGAAAAGTCGCTGCCGTCCAAAACCTTTGATTCCAGAAGTCTCGAGAGAAGACCATGTTGGTTATTTTCTTCATTTGGCACAGAATCGTGCACAAAGAATTTGTACCGGATGGACAGACTTTTAACTCTGAATTCTACAGAGAAGGGACAGACGGACTTCTGAAAAGACTTCGGTGCAATAGGCTGGACAAGGCTCAATGAGGTAACTGGTTCATGCTGCATGATACACACATCGCAACTGTCATCAAGCAGTTACTTGCAAAGAAATGGTTTACTTTTTTTGCCACCCCCCTTACTCACCAGATTTGGCACCTGCAGACTTTTCTGTTCTTTAAAGTGAAATACAACTTGAAGGCCACCGTTTTGACACCATTTCAGACATCCAGAACAATGTGATGAGTAAATTAAAAAGTATTCCGGCAGCTGAATTCGGTGGAGGCGTTCAGAAACTTTATGACCATGCCAGTAGGTGTATATAATTAGGAGGGATATGTATTGAAGGCTAAGGAGCAATAAAGTTGTTTTCTTGAGATTTCAGTTTTTTTATGAATCTACAGTAGTCCTAAAAGTTTGTAGATGCACTGTGTATCTATTTTGTTTTGTGTTTGGTATTCTAATTTATCTGCCTTATACATTTTGAAGTACTTATGATAGTAACTAACCTCTCAGCTTAAAATTTTGATAAGAAAATTGTTTTTATCTTCAAATCATCACCTTAGTCACACCATGTCCAGTGCAGTGGTCATAACTGTGCATTTTTCTAACTGGCATTGTCTTTTTTCTCACACCGGCTACTACTATTAATCCATTATACGTACTCTGTGTGTGTGTGAGGATAAACATTATGCATACCTGAAGAACTTTGACATTAACTAAATCAGTTTTCTTGTGTCTAAATATACTAGTGTCAAACTATTGTTCTTTCAGTGTTCTCTGTGTATCACAGCTATTTAATGCTGTTTGAAATGGAAATAATATGTGAAACACATTTCGTGTTTACAAGGCCATGAGCCATAGAAAAACTGAAAATTTTGGAGAATGGGATGGCTTTAGTTATCAGAAAAATTTGGCATTCTGTATTTCACATTTTTTAAATAGTAGGTTTGAGAGAAACAAACATAAGGACAGAAGTTCATCAGCATTTTCTAGAAGAATTAAAGTGCTGAATTTACACAAATTGAGTTGCAGATAATTATTTGAGACTGCTGTATGCCAACTGTTATCGTAACACAGCCTACCGTTATATGTCTTTAATGGTGTATTACATCTGTAGTGAAATGGGTAGGAAGGATTGCCACTTCACATGAAATATAAAAAACAAAATTTGAGTGCTACCACAAAATTTTTCACTTCATGAAGCATTGTTAGAACAAATTGAATTGTCGGAAAATCAAATAATTACCTTTTTATGTAGGTGCCTGTGGGTGACCAGCCAGATGACATTGAATCTCAGATTCGAGAACTTGTGTTGAAGTACATCAGCAATCCTAACTCAATCATCCTAGCAGTGGTAACTGCTAACACAGACATGGCTACTAGTGAGAGCTTGAAATTGGCAAAGGAGTGTGATCCAGATGGCAGAAGAACATTAGCTGTGGTTACAAAACTAGATCTTATGGATGCAGGTTTGTTACTGCAGAAAGTTTCCTACTTTGTTGCAGCGTACTAAGTATTTTATGTCTTATTACATTACAAGCAGGAAAAATGAGGAGTATTGGCAGGCCATTCATGAAAAGGGCAGGCTAAGGGCTTTCTTAAAAGATCCTTTGCTAAAAGGGCTGGGGATTACTCAGCTTGATCAGAAACCAGCTAAGAATAATGCTGGGGCTGCTCAGGACACTCATTTGAAAGACAACAATAAACTGGGGTTGGTAGACAGTCCTGGGTGTTTAATTTTTATAATTTTTTTGTTTAATTTAGTTTTGTGGATTTCATACTGATTTTCAAGTTGATTTTGTTAAAATTTTATTTGCTCTTTTGTTTATTTTTTGTGATTTAAATTTTTATTGAAATGTTTGCTTTGTCTTTATTTGTATAGTAATTATTGTGTAATTAGTAAATCTTGTTTTTGTATTGTATTAATTAGATATTAATTTCTTTTAAGGAATTCGGCAAAGTTATTGTGTCCGCTTGTTTAACAAAAACATCTTTTCTTGTTAGTTTTTGAAGTATGGCCTGCCCACTGACTTTGAGTTGAAGGGCCGCGAATGCCAACAGTTATTTGAAATGGCTTCACATATTCTTTGTGATTGTGAGACACTGGTGGTATTAACATTTAGGCACCTGACCAATCATTTCTTGAAACCTGGTGACTGCCCACATCTCCATCAGGAAAGTACTGCACTTTGTTAGAAGTGTAGGGCTGCTGATTGTGTAAGCAAAGGGTTGCACAAAAGATTGGAAATGATCAGGGTGAAAGGGCTCACTGTGGTGTCCACCTTATTGTATTCATTAACTCTATTATTCTCTATTCTTCTTCTTATATTAGCTTTTTATGGCCCATTGAAATTTTTCCAAATGACATCTGGTTCATCCTGTTACTGTTAGCTTTTAAGGCATGAGAATGCTGGGTGCTGTACATGCACACAGCTTGTTGACTTGAGTGCACGTCAAAGCACACAAGCATGCTTATTATTGAAAGTAAGTAAGTATGCAGTTTGCATCTGTTGTTGATAGAGAAGGTGAATGGAATAGTTTTTGCAGTAAGTATTGCCACAGACATGTAAATCGTGAACTTTACAAATTGAAAAGCACATAATATGAAATACCTATTAGGGTGATCCTTAAAGTGATAATTTAAAATTAAATTTCCCTGGAAATAGATGCGCACCGGGTGTGTTCTTCACAGCATCTTCACTTCCATATTATGTGTTTATCTGTCAGTAACTTTTGGTAGCCTTCTTTACAAAAGAGAAAGGGGATATTAATTTTCTCAGTGTGTAGAAGCAATACGGACCATGCCAGGCTTGCTTCCATGGCCCTTTTTAAATGTTTCTAATTTTTGGCTACCAGTTTGGCTAAACTGAGTGCAAAAACATGTAACATATCAGTGATTGCAACCTATGTGCTTTGTTGTTCTCTGAACATGTACTGAAAGAACATGGTATTCATATACATATGGTATGGATATAACACATCATATTGGCAGTATTGTTTGTTTTAATGGCTCGTTATAATAGATATTTACCATATACATATGCCTCTGAAATCATGGATTTAAAAATTAACACACAAAATTGGACCTGTAAAGAAAAATTAACATAAAATCACAGCCTCATACGTATGTAAATTATATAATAATTTATGCTTGCAAAGTCCATGGTCCTTCCTGTTTAATTAGAAATTTGTTTTATACATTTTATTACTGTACTGCAACAGTTTGTTTGTTGTAAATGTTATTAGATGTCATCAGTGTCATTTTCTGTCCAAGTACATAATTGTATTATGTTGCAGTTAAGTACTTCAACTGTAATTTCACACAAAATCATGCATGAGTCAGAAGCCAAGGACACATGTTTCTTTAGATGCTTTGTCTGACATTCTGTGATATAGAACTTTCAAAGCTCCTTAACTTCAAGCACCTGCACAGGGTGGAAAAACAGGAAGAAGAGGAGGACATAAAGCCAACCTAGGCACAGTACTATGTCCAAAAATGTTGACTGTGCTGTACTGTTTATGGCTTAAAACATGTACTGTAGTGAAATATTTTGTTATTGTATAGAATATCTTTTTCTTATGAAGTTATGTATTTTTTGTTATTGTTGTCCATTTTACAGGTACTGATGCAATAGACATCTTATGTGGGCGTGTGATTCCTGTGAAACTAGGAATAATAGGAATTGTGAATCGATCGCAGCAGGACATTATGAATAATAAGGTATACTGTGAAACAGTATGATGAGTCCATATTGAAAGTTTTTTGTAGTAGTGGCTGTATTTTAAAGTAGATGTGCTTTTGGCTTTTAGAGCATTAAAGATGCGTTGAAAGATGAAGCAGCTTTTCTCCAAAGGAAATACCCAACCCTCGCAAACAGAAATGGTACACCTTACCTTGCTAAAACCTTGAACAGACTGCTTATGCATCATATCCGTGATTGTCTACCAGATTTGAAGGTAAGCTTATTATTATACTGATTGGTGTAATGTTTCTGTTTGTAAATAATATTTTCATAAATCAAACTTTGGCCTACAGAAATATAAAATGTCGTGAAACTAGTGCAGTGATTAAATAATAGTTTGAATGTAGAAAATAAAAATAATATGGCAGTGAAATAAAGTTTTAAGAATGCATGAGCTTGTGTAACTCAGGGGTTTTAGGAATGGAAGATAGCGTTTAGAAACCTGGAACCTTTCATCTAATAGTTGTATACTGCTAAACCTCTTGCAGCTATTACCAGTGAACCTGCATATGGACTGGCAGTCCAATTGTGAAAAATCACAGTCAGTTTCCATTTTATAAATAGTTCCAAAGAATCTGTTCGAAGTTCTGGGCCTTGTGTAATATTTCATAACATGTTAGTTTTTGTGTGGTGAGGAAATGTTAGCCCTGTGTCCAACCCCGACATTGGAGGATCACTCCTTGCACGATGTCTGCAACAACTTATTCACTATATTTGCAGCTACCTTCCATTTCTGGAGGAAAGGGAGAGTACGTTTTCTTAGCAAAAAATTCCAGATTGTAGTGCATATATTGATTTGTGATACTGTATACTGACATGGTGATAGAAAACAAAGATAAAAGTCACCTTTAAGTGTATTCCAAGAAATTATTATGGTTTCTTAACCTAGAAGTGTGTGTTTGGTGGGATTTGTTTGTGCAGTGTTCACAGTATCCATATTTGGGTTATAGCAGAACTTTTAAAAGGCAAATAAATTTAAAAGTGTGGCTAGAATACTCACTGAAATTGTGTACATATTTCTGTATTTTAATGTATGTAACTGGGGACATCTCTGTACAGAAATAACACAAGGAAGTGGATGTTTGTGTTTTTTACGGCTGTCTTATAAATCAGCTTTTCTTGTACTTCACTCCCCAGACTAGAGTGAATGTCATGGTGTCACAGTTCCAGTCATTACTTAATTCATACGGTGAAGATGTTTCAGATAAAAGTCAAACATTACTCCAGATTATTACAAAATTTGCTTCAGCATACTGTTCTACCATTGAAGGTACAGCAAGGAACATTGAAACAACAGAATTGTAAGTTTTCTTTATGTTTTTTTAATATTTATAATACTCGATCTCAATAATCATGTTCACCTGTAGTGTATGGCCTTTTAAGTGCCAGTTTTCTGGTACAGCCTACTGTGGGAGAACTATTTTCCTTTTGGATGCAAAGGGTATACATTTAACGGGGCATTGCTGTCCAGTTCATCTGTTAAAGGTTAATCTACATACCTACTGAAAATTGTACCAGCAGTGATAATGAGTGGCATGTTATTTGATACATTGCATGCTCTGTGTATTTTGCATTTCTCTTATTCATACAGACACTCCAGGTGTATGATATTTTTATGTGACTCATTGATTCAGCAAGGTTTGTTCATTCCTGTTAATTTATTACAACTGAAAGTCATTAGTAACAGTAGTTTAGAACATTAGACTAGCATGGGAACAAAGTAGTGACCACAGCAATACAACTTGCTAGAAGGCACCTAGATTTTCGTAACTGTAAGGTTGTCAAGAATTACTGAGTAACTGAATGTTGTGTTAACTCAGTTTTAGCATTACAGATTGTATATTGCAAATTTTTAAATTGCCATATTCTTTAACATGTGTGATTGTTGTATAGGTGTGGAGGTGCCAGGATATGCTATATATTTCATGAAACATTTGGAAGGACCTTAGATTCCATTCATCCTCTTGCTGGTCTCACAAAAATGGATATTCTGACAGCTATTAGGAATGCTACTGGGCCAAGGCCAGCATTATTTATCCCTGAGGTATGAGTTCTTGTTTTTGTTATTAAGTGTATTCCCACTTTCATAAATATTGAAACTTTGCACTGAATTTGTGTGTTGAACTGTTGAGGGTAAGGGGTGTGAATGTGACTTATTTTTACACGTGTTCGCAAAATTGCAAAAAACCGACTGTTAGCTTCATCATGTCTGTTCTCCATCTGTCTGTGTGCCTGTGTGGAACAATCCATCTCCCACTGGATGGATTTTCATGAAATTTGATATTTGAGGATTTTTCGAAAATCTGGTTGGAAAATTAGAGTTTCTTTAAAATTGGATAAGAATAAAGGGTAGTTGACATGAAGACCAATATACATTTTTTATCATACCTCGCTCGTTTCTTCTTTTAATGTAAAATGTTTTAGGCAAAAGTTGTAGAGAAAGACACATTTTGTGGTCAGTTTTTTTTTAAGAAAATCATGCCATTTATGAGAAAATGTGGAAAAATATTGTAGAGTGGGGCAGGCCACAGATGGCAATATGGTGCATATGCAATGCATGCTGGATACCTGAGGCTATAAATACACACACTCAGGTTGTGTAATAGTCATTGCTTTTCAAAGCAACGATGGTTGCATGAATGCGCCTCAGTGTTACGTTATACGTACATTGCCCGTCTTGTATATCTTAGAACAAGATTGCATTGATGTGCTAACAGGCATAAGTGCTGATGAACACTCCATTGGTTTCAGTTTGATAATTTGAGGGCACTTTTTAACACGTATAAATAATGAAATGCTTTCGATTTATATCATGGTGTATATAAAACTGGGTTTCAAGGAAGTCATAGGACAACTGGAGGAAAACTTTGCATAACAGGTCTGCTCATCCTGCAGCTCAAGGGCAACGTGACATTTGATATGAGAAAATGTCTTTTGACCCTTTCTTTGGCAAAGCCGAGATGAAACCCCAAAGCAGTTTTGAAAGACATATGGGCTGTTAATTTATGGAGACTAATTAATTTTGTAAAAATATTCTGCTATAGCAATGCCCCCAGCCGAAGTTGTGAAGTATATTTTTTATAAATATTTACTCTTATTGTCAATATATCATTCATAAAACAAACTTGTTTTAACCCACCAATACACAATTTTACAGGAAACAGAATAAAAACTTGGTATTTCCTTACTACACCAGCACGTAAGCGTGCTATGTTTTCATGAAAATATAAGGAGAAGCAGTTTTTTTTGTGGGAATTTTATTTTGATGAATTGCATGGGTTACAGCAACATGTTTTTTTTTTATGAGTGATAAACAGGGTGTTCCACGACTTTAGGACATTACTGCAGGAGGTGATTTCCTAGGTCTTTGTGATCAAAAAAGTTCATATAAACATGTGTCCAATTTTGGTTGGTTACGGAGTTTTGGGCATTTTTTAATTCCCGTACACGCCCTCGTGTGAACCGCGCTACAGAACCAGCTGGCGGGTGATGTACTCAACTCGGTGGCTTATCGTTCGCGTTGCAAGCATTAATTTTGCCACATGACTCACCCACCCAGCTGCTAGTCCAGTTTCCATATCATGCCACTTGGAATGTATTTAAGGAATGCGGGGAAGGTGGGATGGGTGGGTATTCACATGGCCAGTGTATAAAGCATGACTCAGCTACTACTACGTGTTCTAAAACCCTTATCACTTGCAGTACAGTGACTTTGCCAGCACCTGATGTTCAGAACAGTACGGCGATAGTTTCGTAAAGGCGTGGGCGGTAGAAGTGACAGTGTAGAGTTAGTCCCGTATGTATTCTCATCTCGGTATGTCTGTTACGTTCACGATGCCATTTACATTTTCAGTTGCAGAGTATGCAGATATGATTTATGTGTATGGTTTTTGTGACGGTAATTCAGTTCATGTCGTAGCTGAATATCAGCAATGTTTTCCGAACCATAGAATACCAACCCGAAGAGTGTTTACTGGAGTTTACCAGACATTGCGAGATACAGGCTCACTTCCCGGCATTCGCATTGGAGCCGAGCGTGATGTTAATGAAGGCGTCAATGAAGATGAAGGCATTGTTCAGATGGTACAGAGCAGTCCACGTGCGAGTACGCGAAGAATTGCAAGACGTCTTTGTGTTCCCTACACGAGAGTGTAGAGAACACTGCATGCAGTGGGCATGTATCCATACCACGTGCAGCGAGTGCAACATCTCGGACTTGGCGATTTTGCTGAGAGGCTGGAATTTTGCAAGTGGCTCAATGACAGTTGCAAATTGCATCGTTACATCCTGTTTACTGACGAATCGCAATTCAATCGCGACGGTGTCAATAATACACACAACTCTCATGTGTGGGCAGATGAGTATCCCCATGCCACTGTGGAAAGCAACTTTCAACTATGTTTTAGTGTCAATGTGTGGTGTGCAGTTCTGGACGATCAGCTGATAGGTCCTTTCATCTTGGAAGCTCGTCTTACAGGAGAGGCGTACCTCAGATTTCTGCAGGAGGAATTGCACCGACTTTTGGAGGATGTACCTCTAAATAAATGAGGTCGTATGTATTTCCAACATGACGGAGCTTCTCCTCATTCTTCACGTGAAGTTAGAAATTTCCTGAACTCTCGTTTCCCTGGGCGATGGATTGGATGTAGCGGTCCACACAATTGGCCAGCCAGGTCTCCAGACTTAAGCCCACTGGATTATTGTGTATGGGGATGGATGAAAGAACTGGTTTACAGTGTGAAGGTGGTAATGCGAGATGAATTGCATAGTCGCATTTTGGATGCCGCAGACCACATCAGAAACAGCCAGTGGAAACTACAACGAGCAACCCGCGCAGTTCACAACCGAGCGGCAGCCTCTGTTGCAGCCAGCAGTGGCATTTTTGAAAACAAGCTTTAAGCACAGATCAGTTCAAATTAAAGGTAATTTCACGAAGCTAACTTTACATTTATACTTTAAATGTATCATGTATTATGCTGGTTTATTATTTTGTTCCATTTATTGCCAATAATCGTTACCTTCTATTCCAAGTTTCAAGCGGTCATAACTCCATAACCATCCAAAATCGGACACATGTTTATATGAACTTTTTTGATCACAAAGACCTAGGAAATCACCTCCTGCAGTAATGTCCTAAAGTCGTGAAACACCCTGTATAAATATATATATTGCACATGATGTGCAGAAAAATACACAGGTAGAATTATACATATAATTATATGCACATTTATTCATTCCTCATTCTGTGTAACGTATTTCATGTTGCCAGCATGCAGACCATATTTTTCGTAAGTTTTCTGCATCATATAAAAAAGGTTGAGCAGGCCTGGCCTTTACAAACACCAACAATGTGTAGTTTTAAGTTGAGCCATGCCAATGTCCCCAGTTTCACATTCCACGAATTGTTTCTATAAGAACGAAGTGAAGTTTCTCGAACATAATCTCATTGCTGACATGCATTGCATGTTTCAATAAAACAACCTTATTGCCAGCACTTTTTTAAGGCCTTCCAGACAGTAAGATGCAGTAATCTTGCTGATGTTGCAAGACATGGGTGGAGTGCATCTGCTTCTTACCAACATTAGCTAATCAAGATAATATCATGAACATCCATCCTGCCCTGTAGAGCAGACATCCTGAGAAATGTCCCTGTGATTGGAGACGCAGGAGGAGGCAGTTAGGGTCAGGACATTGTGTGGAACAAAGTCTTAACTTCTTCTCATTGTTCTACTAAAGACACATACAGCTGTATCTTGCTATCTCTCTCTTTTCAGGCTGCAAACAAGCAGGAACAAATCTAAATTACCTGGCAGCATTAGCTTTATGATTAACTCGGTGAGGGCAGAATCTCATGCGAGTCCTGGTGTACCATACACTACCTCTCCCCTACTACTGGAGTGCCTTGCCTTACCAAGGAACTTACCCCTCACCATCCACTCTGATTTTCATTTTTCATATCGCTGCTTGGGAACTTTTTTTAAAATAAAGGCTGTTTAATCAGGGAACACCTCCACAAAATATTAATAATCACTGTGATTTACAAAGTAAATGTATTCACTGATAACCGGGTAGCTTGGACCTGGAATAAGTAAATAATGGTACATAAAAAGGGACTCAGATTTCTGTAGCACTGCCTGCCAGCTTCCCATTATTCTAATGTACAATCTGGGTGGAAAAATTTGAGGATTTGAACATGCTAATGAGAACAACATGAAAAAGAGAATTTGACTTTTGTTCATATCGGGACCTACAAAGGAATAAAGTATAAATGAAACAGGAGAGAAAAAAATGCACACGGGATCAGACAGTTGGAGATTAAGAGGCTACTGCAAGCCATACCGCGTACAAGGTATTTGTGAAAAAGAAGTGTCATGAGTGGCAAAAGCATTGTCTGTTGGCCAGTATAAAGCGTTCACCAACAGAGTAGGCTTCTAAATTCCAATCTGTGGTCATGTTGTGCCAGTCATGGTGCTGGAGAACATTTGGAGGAGATTCGCTCACCATTTTAATCCAGTCTGGACAGGTATCTCATGTACTCTGTATTGCTTGAGACAGTGTGACAACCCGCAATTATAGTTGAGTTTCTTCCTACGATTTTAATTACTCTGTGGATGTGAGGACTATGCAACATTTGAATAATACCGTTAAACACTCTCTGTCAGGGTTTTAAAAACTGATAAGTTAATGCTTTGTGGGGAAATAATCACTGTTATTTCTGTACAAAACATGCATTTAAATACACTCTATGGGCAGAACGTAAAATTTTTGAATGATAAACCTTGTGATCCATGAAGTAACTAGTGGGTTTTATTAAAGGCAAAGTTCACCTTAGAGCAGGAGCTGAGAGGGGGAATGGAATTATAGCTCTACTTATTCTTTAACCTCAGCGCTAGATGAGGATGAATGGTCAACGCCATGACCTGGCCGCTTTACTCCTGGGAAAGAGACCCAGTACCCATTGTACAGGAGGCTGGTTGGGACACAGGGCCTGGTTTTATTAATGCCTATAATTTAGTACAAAAGTCTGCAGTTTATGATAAAGGCCAGGTTATAGTGTTTTTGTTGCTTTGATGTCCAGACATTGAGGAGTCAGGTCTATATTGGAAGTTCAAACACTGACATAGAATTCTGTAAATTTTTCATTGGTAGATAACAGATAGCCTTCATAAGAGAACTAGCATGAATTCAGTTAGCCACTTTTAGTGTTAGATTCCTCATTAGGCATGTTTGCAAAATAGCGAAAAGCTGCTATTACCTTCATCATGTCTGTACGTCTATCTGTCTGCCCATATGGAACAACTCGGCTGCCATTGGGTAGATTGTCATGAAATATGATATTTGTTTATTTTTAAAAAATGTGTTGAGGAATTACAAGTTTCATTCAAATTAGACAAGAATAAAGGGTACTTTACATGAAGAAAAATGTACATTTATGATCATATCCTGCTCACGTCGTCTTAAGATGGGAAACGTTACAGACCAAAGTTGGAGAGAAAATCAAAATGCTCATTTTGTGGTCAAGAACTTTTTTTTTTTATAAAAGTACTGTTTGTGAGATAACGTGAAAAATGTGTAGAGACTGGCGGGCCACAGATGACAATATGGCGCATGTGCATTGCATGATGGATGGGTAAGGCTATAAACACACACTCAGAATAATACTTATTGCTTTTCCACAGCAGTGTGCCTCAGTGTTACTTAATTTGTGCATTACCTGTCTTGTTAATCATTTTCAGTGCAGTAAGTGACTGTGGGTAAGCCTATTTTGGACTTATTGGAGTCCAAATGGGGACCATTATGTAAGGTTTTGTTGTGCTAAATATAGTATTGCTGGGGACCATGTGCCAACAGTCTCAAGAATGGAACGTGTCTCTTCTTTATGTGTGTCAGGGAACACAATGTGCTATGGGATCATTTTTACAGCTCTATTTCTTTCACATTGGCAGCAGCTCATGTTCAAGTAACATTTCCTTGGAGAGTGCTGCATGACACAGCATGTACTGCAGCATTAATTATCTGACTGTACTGACAAAATCAGAATTATGTAATTTAATAAATTTGATGAACTCTCTTTACAGACAGTTTATAGACCTAAAATCTTACAGTAGGTTGTGTTTATACTGTGTAATTATCTGTATGTATGCTCATATTTCGTTCAGTTCAGACATAGCCCCAGACTGCACATTTATGCAGTAGAAAAACATGGCTTCAAAATCATCTAATTTCATTTTGATAATCTGATTGATAGACACTGTGAAGCCATGTTATAATGAATTATGAGTGTTTAAATGTGTGGTTTCTTTGTTACCTGAGGCACATTTAACTGTTTGGTGCTGAATGACAATTATACTTGTCATGCAGCATGATGCTTAGAAAACTGAAGGGTGATGAAAGTTGTCACCAAGAATTTGTCAGTTTTGACACATACTTGTACAGCCCTCAGCTGATATATATAGTGGTCTGATGTATGTAGCTGTCTCCACTTAAGTAAAAAAACAAATTTTGTTTCTAATATTGTTTTTGCCTCACCCCCTCAAGTCCATGAATTTCATTCTGGCACAAGAGGGTTAAATTAAAGGGAAAATTTGTAACTGCCTTACAAGGCGAGGTTCTTTGGTACATTAATCAGAATGTTCAATCATGTTATTCGTTAAACACAAAGTTCCATATAATATGGCAATTCTGTATTCATGTCTAGTTTTTTGTTTAAAATGGACGATTTTTAGTATTATGCATTTAACATACAATATTTACTTTGACTGGTATTATATCTGTGCTTCATAGAAGTATGTTGTTTCAGGTTTCATTTGAATTGCTTGTGAAACGACAAATCCGACGCCTTGAGGAACCTTCTCTGCGCTGTGTGGAATTAGTTCATGAAGAGATGCAACGAATTATACAACACTGTGGTACAGAGGTGCAGCAGGAAATGTTACGCTTTCCTAAACTGCATGAACGGATTGTTGATGTTGTTACTCATCTGTTAAGGAGACGTTTGCCCACCACAAACATGATGGTGTGTAGAAATGTCAAATGTCTGTGGTATAGAGACCTTAACATTTATGTTACACATTGTGTTTGCATGGTGGCAGAACATTTTTGTAGCCTTTTTTATGTAGATGCCATGTAATTTTTTAATTGCAGTACCTGAATTTTAGGCACATATTGGATTTTACATTTCAGAGCCATTCAGACAATTTATAAATTGTCATAATGTTACTTTACATTATAGAGATGTGTAATTATTTACAGAGTTGCATCATTGATCTTGACTCCATTCTCCTTCACAGTGGCCTTGTTGCGTTCTGAACTCCAGAACTATGGTGTTACGTTTGTCTTAGTGGACTACTTAGCCTTTCTTATTTATTTCTTCTTTGGGTGTGGGAGAGGGAATAGAATTTTGAAACACATTGGCCACCAGTATTATCTGATTTGCCATGGATTGCCCAAGTAATGTTGTGTCATACATAGGGAAGGTATGCAGTAGATCGTCTTCTCCAAGTACTATAACTACATCACAGCAAATCGAAACTTTCCTGGTCACTGGTACTCCTGTTTGGTGCCATGATATTAACCCTTTAAACACTGAATTAAATCCCATCTGCCATTTGCCGGCATTATTGGGAGCTCACCATATTCTCCACGTTAGCAGGATAAGGGTTAAACATAAGCAGAGATCTCTTATACAAACACAAGAAATGTAATTAGTGTTTGTTAGATAAGTGGTGGAATTAGGATTTCAGAAAGGTTATATTAGCTCACCTAAATAGTCTGCAAGTGTTACCACTCAATGTTGCCAGAATTTTATTTGATGCACACTGATTCCAACAGATATTCTCCTAATGCTGCTGTTGTGAGGAGTGTGTGTTGGTGTTTGGTTTGGAGGTTGCAGTGTGTGAATGTTGTTATTTGGAATATGACACTTGCAAAATCATTTAATTTTGCAGACTGGGAACCAAACATTTATACTACGTATACTATTGTGTTGGTGTGTAATGAAAGCATTATGATATTCTCTAAATGTAGTTATTGGTTTACTGATCCAGTTATGTAAAACTATAAATTTCAGTTACATAAATATGTTTTAATTTTTCAGGTTGAGAATTTGGTAGCTATTGAGTTGGCATACATTAATACAAAACATCCAGATTTCCACAAAGATGCAGCCTTGGTTTCTTCTCTTCTTAAGTCTGTGGAAGAAGATGAAAGGTTCCTGCGGCCAGCCAATAAAAGACAGAATCCTGCTCATGTAAATCAGCCTATGCCTACTGTGGCAGGGGAGTCAGAAAAGGATATGCCAAAGGTAGGGCATGTAGAAAAGTGTTTAGTTTGATTACACACTTATTAGAGTTTGACAGTTTGCGGTGAGAACAGGATCATCACAGCTACATACTGCCCTTATAAATTGAGGTTAACATATTGCATTCCTGGCAGCATATCTACCTTTTTTCGTAAGTCCATGTTTACATCTGCATTATACTAAGGGGAGTTAAAAAACAGTAATTCCAAAATAAATAAATAAGAATCAATCCTTTTTCCTGCTTCAGTAATTTACCCTTTGAGGCCCAACCCATAATAGGCTCATGTCTGTGTGTTTTGTCTCCTTGGTTAACCCAGAATGTATTGTTTTGATTTCCATTCTTTCTGTCTAAGATTAATACACTATTGAAGATGTTCTTTCTTATGCAGATTATTGTATCTCTTCAAATAGCGTAAGTTAAGGAGTAAACTTTTTGTCCATGCAAAATCGAGAGACTAGGAAGAAACATAGTAAGGCCAAAATTAAAGAAAAAAAATCCAAGTCAGAGTAGAAGTGTCTAGAACTTCTTCACGTTCCATCTCTGCAATAAGATTTATTTGCTTATTTTGACGCTTGTCTCTTACCTTCTTGTACAAGGAGGGGTCTTGTTAAGACCTTAGCCCGACCTACTTTCCGATGTCATAGGACAGAATCGATAGTGTCCTTGGAAAGAGGAGTCTCTTCATGTGCTGAATTGCAAGCCTTTCTTGTTACAGAGGCTGAAAGGAAGCATGTCAGGTGACGCGTGGAATTTCAACAGCATCAAGATGTGAGCTGTCATCAACTTTATTTTCCTTCAAGGCAAGGTGCTGAAGGAAATTCATGCCATTCTGACAGAAACATTAGGGGAACATGCACCATTGTATGTCACTGTCAAAAACTGTGTGGTCCAGTTTAAACATCATGATTTTTCCACCTGTGATAGCCTCGTCCTGGACGCCGCAAAGCAGTGACCAACCCAGAGATTATTGATCATATTCACAAGATAATCTTGGAAGACTGCCAGATTTTGGCTAAGTCAATAGCTGAGCAAGTGGGCACCTCATGTGAGTGGTTTGGTTCAATCATTCTTGAAGATTTGGACATGCGGAAGCTCTTCACGAAGTGGGTCCTGAAATGCCTGAACGCGGATCAAAAACGTCAATGGTGCCAGTTGTCTGAGCAAATTTTGGAATTTTTTCGGTGAGATCTAAATGATTTCCTGTCGCGATTGGTGACCATGGATGAAAACCGGTTATATCACTATGACCCGGAGACAAAGCAGCAATGAATGGAATGGTGGCATAGCGGCTCACCCCTCCCCAAAAAATTCCGAGTGCAAAAATCCGCTGGAAAAGTTCTCGCCTCGATTTTTTGGGACCAAGACGGCATCCTCATTGATTATCTTCCAAAAGGCCAAACTATCAATGCGGAGTATTATTCATCTCTGCTGGTGCAATTGAAGGACATTTTGAAGGAAAAATGCCGCAGGAAGATCACCAGGGGGGTCTTGTTCTTGCATGAAAATACCCTGGCTCACCAGGCTCTTGTAACCCAGAAGAAACTGGCCTACCTGGTCTTCCAGTGTCTTGATCACCCACCCTATTCTCCAGATCTGGCCCCATTGGACTACCACCTGTTTCATGGACTGAAAAAACAATTGAAAGGTCACCACTTTTCATCCGATACAGAGGTCATTGCTGCTGCGGAGACATGGTCGGACGGACAACCTTCTGAATTTTTTTTGAGTGGCTTGCAGAAGTTAGAGCAACAGGCTAAAAAGTATATTGGTCTTCGTGGGGAGTATGTTGAATAAATCTGGAGTTTGGTCGCAGTAGCTTGTTTCTTTCCTGGTCGGGCTAAAGACTTATCAGCACCCCCTCGTATGCTGTTGAGCTGAAAGTTTAAATCATTGTATCCACTAACTGGTGTTTCTTGAGGGAAAGAGAGGTAACTATCACTTTATACTGAAGGGACTGTAGTTCTACCAGAAATTACCCTTGCCTGAAACCACTGTGTGTATGTTTAATTTTAAATGTTGTTCCCTGTTACTTGTTACAGGTAGGATGTATGCCTCCTCTTCTGCTTTCTTGAGGGTATTTCTTAACCGTTGTATTTGTAGGGGTAAATGAATAAGCACATCATTCTTTTGTTGTATTTCACAGAACCATACAATTATTCGATACAACCACGAACAGGCCACCAATGCAGTATCATGGTTTTCAAACTATCTGCCAGCTGCTCGATCAGAAAAAGAAGCATCAACAGAAAGCTCACCGAGTGCAACACCAACACATCAGAATGATGTGAAAGGTGTGCTTAGTCCACAGAAACCTGTGAATTTGCTGCCAGAAGTTCCAATCCAGACTGGCAGGAAACTATCTGAGAGGGAACAGCGTGACTGTGATGTTATAGGTATGCATTTGTTGAGCAAGGCTTACCTGTGAAACTCTGCAGTATATTTTCTTAAAAAAAAAATGCATTCAGAATGAAGTAATATGAGGTTCTTGTAATAATTCAACTAAATAATTCATAAATATTTCCATATATTAGCCTTCATCCGATTAGATTGGGTTTTAAATATGAGTGCATGGTTTATGAAAAATGTATTATTTGAACAAAAAAAAAAAGCAGTAAGTGGTATTGTGTAGAAAATAAAACAAAGATTATGCATCATGTCTTAAATGTGCAGTAAATGTTTTTTTACCAATGTATGTAAAATGAATTCTAATGAGTGTTGTGTGTGTGTGTGTTTGCATATGCAAATAAATGCCAGTAATTCAGAAGTTAATATACTTTGTTAACCTGAAAGCATTTTTTTTTTGTTAGCACGCGAGAGATTTGAAGGAATTGTACCATGTTAGTTTGATGGTGAGTGAAGAATAGACTGTCTCCCTCTTCCTGATCATTAGCATACTGCTTATGTTGTATTCAATGATATTTATAAAGGTGGTTGGACAAATATGAGTTGTATGAAAAGAAAGAATGTTCTGCTTATGAGAAGTCAGTTTGACAACCTACTGATTCAAGATACCTCCTTTTGGTGGCAGTTATTTTCAGCATTTATTAGATGATTAGATGGCAGTCACAAAGTAAGTGTGTGCCATGACTGAATTTGTGAACAAAGAGTTTTGCTGTGACTATTCATGATCAAAATGTATTAGGATTTTTAGTAATTGGATGTTGATGCTTAGGTTGTCTAAAAATGAACTAAACTCAGGCCAAGAAGAACTTTTTTTACCAGCTTAAGTTTGTTTACATCTGACTTTTTTAATTAATTAATACAGCTATTCATTAAAACTTAGGTTGCTTTGGGCATGCTTCAGAATTGCTACTGTAAGGTGCATTGTCTCTCAAGTAGTGATATTCACTAACAATATATTATAATGAATGTCTAAAAGAAAACCTCTGCAGTTATTTACTCTTAAACAGTGAATGTGTTGTGAGGTTTTGATGTTAAGTTCTCTGTCTGTTAATAGTGTTTATTTTCCTTTGTTTCTGCAGAACGTCTTATTAAGTCGTATTTCTACATTGTACGCAAGTCAATCCAGGATAGTGTTCCAAAAGCTGTGATGCACTTTCTGGTCAACTATGTGAAAGATAACCTTCAGTCTGAGCTGGTGACTCACTTGTACAAATCAGACCAGGCAGAGGAACTCTTGAATGAATCGGAGCACATAGCACATCGTCGTAAGGAGGCTGCCGATATGCTGAAGGTCAGCTACATTGAGTTTTGTGCCTTAATTTTGTTTATACATTTTAGAGCATGTTCCTTTCTTTTTAGATTTTTATTTTGTGTACTAAAGAGACCAGTAATTCCTTTACCAGCTGAATAATACTTTGTCACAAATAGCAGTAATTTAATAGCATTGATTTATGTATTTTTGTACTCATATTTCCCACATTCTGCCAGTGTATTGACTTGGAGACTGTCATTGGAATTTTAGCTTATACTAGCAAGACCCGAAAGTGAAAACTGAACACAATGTTGAAGTTTTGAGTAGGATCTGATGTTCTTATCCTTAAGATTCATGTTGGTCTTGTGGGGTATGATACTTTGTGATTCTGTTGGGTTTAAACTTTGGGTTCAGGACCTTAATACATAGTTTTAACTGTTTGTCCCTACTTATAAATCTGCAATTACAACTGAAAATGAGAAGTATGTCTCTTACTTTGCAGAGATTATGTAGACATATATGTGTTTTGGTGAGTGATAGAATGCTTTATTGTTTTTACAAGGTTTTTGCCTGCAAGGTAGAAAGGCAATTGAGTTGATAAAAAAAATGCGTATTTGTGGAATTCATTTGCTTGTTCCTTACAGTAACAGGAGAAAGAAGTTTGTGGCCAACAGTACAGGCACACGTATTCCATTTTCTTAAGGATAAATTGCAATACTGTGGCTACCATACCACTGTAGAATTGAAAATACAGTTGAATTCCGTTATTACAACCTCTTTTAGTGTGACTCCTCAGCTATGGCATTATACATTCTCGGGTACCAACTAATTCTTCATAAGGCACGTGTTTTTCTGCCGTGATTAGTATGACATACATAAGAGCATCTACCTTGGATGTAACGACATTGACAGTCATCATATCCAATATAATTTTCCAAGAAGTAAACTATTTTGAGAACTCTGCCATCTCCTCAATCTTGAGAAGACAAGCACTCCATGCTTTCAAGTAGCTACATAAATTCTAGGCCTCGCAAATGATGATAGCAACCATAGTTCACTTTGTGTGTAAAATTCCCTATAGGCATTTAACAGGAGACTGGTAATGTGATAACATGTCTACAGTCACAAATAATAGGAGTGTTTTGAGCATTGAAGGAAGAGTTAAAGTGATGCGACAAATAGAAAATGGATGAAAGAAAGCTGACTTGTGTCAGGAATTTGGTCTCATAAATTCCATAAACCAGATGATTTGTGAAAACAGAGCCATAATTATTAGTGCGTTTGAATGGAATGGATCAAGGATAAAATTATTTTGAGAGCTTGAACCAAGTGACATAGATGAGATGCTGCTCAGTGGTTTAAGCAAGAGAGAAGTGACAATGTAGCAATGAGCAGTCCACGTCTCATGATAATATTTGTTTTTGTTAATGTGTTGTTTAACATAAACCTGTATGGAAATTGGCAGTTTTAGAAGAGCAGTTCTCCTTGTTTCTAAATTTTAATTGCAATTCAAATTTGAAATAGATCATGGCATTAACATTAAGTAATGTGCCTGCATGTCTGTGTTTTGTCTTGAAATATTTTTCCTTCACTTTTACAAACACCTCCCTTAGAGCAACGCTCATTTATAGTAACAAAATTTTTTTGGTCCCTTGTATGACATGACCGAGTTCGGCCATGTTTAAAACATTTGACTGCAGGTGGTAATGAACACATTCTGTATGGTAGATCTGTACCAGACAGTTTCTAAACACCGGGTCCACATGGCCTCTTGGAATTACATTTACAAGGTATACAGTTCAGGTGGACATCCACTGATTACAGTATCACAGTGGTAGTTCACTGCACAACCACAGTGGCAATAATACAGGGATTTTCCTTACAACCAATGATTCTGAACATTGGAAGAACATCATAACTCACTGTTGTCAAAAGGCAACAGAAACTTACCACACACTGTAGTAGCTGGATGTGACCCCCATCTGCCTTCAAGCATGACAAGTTTTGTGACAGTTTCTGAAGTTCACCTGTGAGAAGTGAACCATTATATCTGTTATGTTGTTCTGGATTGCTGTGTCTGTGTGGGGGTTTACTTCTGTGCAGTTTTCCCTTCAGCTTCCTCCAGAAATTGAAATGGCGATAACCAACAACAGAGAATCTGGTGGGCCAGAGTCTTTTGCTGATTGTTTAGTTCCTAAACTTGTGTGTACCAGCCACATACTTATTTCCAATATGTGCAGCAGCTTATCTTGCTGGAAATACCTATACTGTCTTCTTCAGCTGTTAGTTGGTTGAAGAAGAGTTATTGCATATATACTTACCTGAATTCACAATGTATGGGGGGGGGGGGGGGGTTCTTTTTTTTTTAGCTGTTTATTTGTTGGAGAAGAGGTTTTTGGATAAAAATTTCCTTAAATTCACATTGTATGGGGGGGGGGGGATGGTTCATTTATTTGATACACTTTTACTTTTACAGTGTTTAATGGCATAAGGATTTTAATTTCTCTGTGCTTGTTACTTTGTTTACATAATTCGTAAGGTAAAATCATGCCTCGTCTGTTATGAAAATCAGCTGTTGGTCAACTCTCTGTCACATACATTTTTCATTGACTGGTTGCTGCCCATGCAGAACCATTATTTCATATGGGTGGAATTGATATTTAATCTTGTGACTGTGAATACAGAAGCCAGTAACTTGTGTTTTGTGTGTGACGCATCTTACAGATTTGTGAAGGCTGATTCTAATAGTGGATGTTTAGAACTTTTGTTCAGTTAGCACCACCTTTATCAGCTTTTAACTTTTTTTTTGAGGAGTTATTTCAAGAATAGTTGTTTTGGTAAACCCTCCTTACAGTTCAAAAACTAATATCTAATGCATTTCCTCAGGCAGTTAGCAGTATGTTCAGTTTGATTCTATATTTGTCCAGTGTTGCGAGCTTCAAAAAGTGTCACTTCAATCATTATTCACCAGTAAGGAAATTACATCAGTTTTAAAACATGACATGGTAAAAAGTCACTTTGTTAGTTTTTGGGGGAAAAAAAATTTACATGATTGCTATACATATTCAATTACAGTGTATTATTTTATGTTTGTAGGCTCTCCAGCAAGCTGGGCACATCATTAGTGAGATCCGTGAGACGCATATGTGGTAAAATTTCTTCCATGGTTTTGCGTTGTTAGATGTGGTGAGACTTCATTGATGGCAGTGCATTATTTGGTGTAGTCAACAATGAGAATTATTCTTAGGGAAGTAATAGAATGTTGAGTTTCGAGGCTTTTGCAGTGGTGTATCTAAGGAATTCTTTCTTCTGGAATGTGACATGGTGTTACAGGGTTTTTGGAACGTGCTTTTCAAAGTAACATGTTATCTTCATCTTCAAGAGCCAGTTAAGTCCTGGGAACTGGCCTTATTGATCCTTTAAGATGACACATTGGGAGCCACTCACCCCAGATGCAGTCTCATGTCCCGGAAGAACAGAATCCTCGAGACTGAACACTGTCTTTATATTTATTTTAGTTTGATTAAAGAATTTGTTTCTTGAGTAAATTTACAAAAAATTGGAATGTTGGCAGTCATATTTGATGAGCAGGATAGACTCAGTCGAAGATTGTGCAGTTAAATTGCACTTTTTATAAACAAAGGCAGTGATGTTGATCGTTATTTTACAGATTAAAGTGTCTATTTGCTGTATTGTCTAACAATATGACTACAATTTGAAATAAAATGTTCTGTAGAATGAATGTCTTGGAAGAAGCTGAGTTTATTTTTATATGAAGAATATTATTTTCATTGTATTTGAAGCCCAATATAATTTTATAAATTAAGTACTTACTTTTTGAAACAAAGGTAAAAAAAAATACAGCATTTGCAGTTCTTTCACTGTGCAGGGTGTTGTGCTTGTAGTGCACCGAATTATACTCACATTCTAGTCATTGATAGTGAAGCATCTTTTAAGTAACTGTTACTTCTACAAACTGAGTGAGTTCTCCAAGCCATTTGTTATAATGAAGCCATAGACATTGTTGGTACAGAAATGTAATGTAGCTAATGAAGTAGGGTTGTTTATTTAGCACACCATTAGCTTATTGTTTAGAATGTAGAATGATAATGTAAATATCCAGAAATTGTAAGTTTTAAGAACTGGCATATTCCTTGGGCTTTTTTCTTTCATGTAGATTATTCCTTAGAATTGCCAGCAGACTGACACTGGAATGTTAAGCAGTTGGTAAATATAATAAATAATTCATGCATACAAGGTGCTGATCATGCAAGTTACCTTGAGAGGTGCCACTTGGTCATGTAAGGTGTTCTACTGAGTGTTAATAAAACATCAGTGGATGATACCATCATTATTGTTATAGTTAGTGTTAGGCTCTGCTGAAGGGTGTACAGTATGCAGCACTGCAAGTAAGTGGTTGAATATTTGTAGTAGAACAATGTTTCCTATCAATTCTGTACAGCAACCTGCTTCTGGTCCAACCCTTCTTCCCTCTCACCCCTCATTTGGTTATGAAGATAACCTATGATGACAAGTACTTAAGTTATGTGCATATGAATGTTGTTTCTTCTTTCCTCTACTGTACATTTTAGAAGCTATTAGATTATTACATCAATTTTGTCCTCCATCAGTAGATTTTTTTTTATGTGTTATTGTAAAACACTAGGTTTGAACCTGGTCATAACATCATTGATTTTTGCAACACCTTGTCTAAAACATAAAGATAGTCTTTAGTACCAATTAATTCCACACTGGTCACCATAACTTTATAGTCCATGGTTATAACATTGCTGATTTATAAGGACAAAATATTCGGTCCCTCTCATGTTACAACTGAGTTTGATTATATTAACTATTGCAAGATGAATGTGTGTTAGAAAAATGAATACTTGAATTTTATGCTCGCAGACATATTTGTGGATGAATAACCCTTCAAGGAAGTAGTCTGTATCATTAAGAATACAAATGATTCAGTATCTGTTACATCCTTTTAGTAAATACAGTGCTTTGTGGAAAATTGCTAATATCCTTATGGCGCTTGTGAACATAGTGTTTCCTATTTTTGCTCTTGTTCTTTGGGTTTGAAAAAATTGTGTTGTTTGTTAATTGGACACTGCTGTGCTGTGTGTGAATGGTGGTACTTACAGTTTCAAGATTCTTTTTCAGAGGAGTGTAGGAACATGCAGAATAATAATTTAGGATGTCTTCTGGTGTATGTTCAATGACATCTTAGTCATGCCCAAGGTATTACTGAATTTACATGTGGATCCTGCAGATACTAAGATGGGGTATTAATGTATGTACCACATGTAATTACTAAACGTGGCTTATAGACAGAGATTCTCATCTTGGTTGTTGCAAGCACTGTGGTACTCTTAAAGCTATGAATGACTGTTGTATGCAATCAAGGGATGTCCTTGTGCCAACAAACACTAAGAGATACAACACAGCAGTGAGTTTTAATCAAATGACTGCATACATGGGCATAATATTTTGTCACATCGCGGAAACATAGTACACAAGTTTGAATTCTGGTTGATAGCTTTAAATTTGAATGTGTTGAGGTTGTACATTTTGATCACTTTTGCAAAATGAAAGTGCAAGAATGTATATCTTGTTTTTGCATGCTGCCTCATTGGTTGTGTAAGAAAGTGCCCATCATTAAACCATTTGTATTTACTTATGTTTCAAAGTGAGTGCATTGCTATTTCTGTCCAGTGAAGGAGACATATTCTTTTTTCATTTGTTAGGACAGGAAGAATGTCTTGTTTGAGGCAGGGGAATCTGTTTATGAAATCAGCTGTAGGGGAGAGTGTATCAAGTTCTCTAGATGTAGAAGAAATATTCTCTCAGATTTGTAGATATTGAGTAGCAGCAGTTGATTTAAATTAGTTTACTTCTGTGCTTGTTCAGTGTCTTATATAGTCTACAGAGTGATTTAGACTTGTGGACATTACTGCAGGAGATGATTGCCTAGGTCTTCATGATCAAAAAAGTGAATATCAGTATGGGTGCTGTTCTCAGTGGTTTTATAATTGTTGTAAACACCCTCCTGTGAACCAGGCTTTGCAAGTCACACTGCATGACCTTGAACTAGCTGGAACAGGAACAGTCAGAAGCTGCAACTTGTAACTCATGCTTTTCACAATTGAATGGTGGCATGAGTTGGCCAGCAGTGGAATTTTTTAAAACCTGCTTAATGCACAGGTCAGTGTATATTGAAAGCAATTTCATGAAGTTAAGTTAAATGTATACTTTAAATTAATTAGGTATCATACTTGTTTATTATTTGTTCCATTTATTTTCAATAATCCGTACCTTCTGTTGTAAGTTTCAAGTAGCCTTAACTCTATAACAGTCCAAGAACAGACACATGTTCATATATACTCTATTGATCAGATAGATCTAAGGAACCATGTCCCTCCAGTGATGTCCATAAGGCATGAATCACCTTGTATAATCATTATGTACTCTGTACTTGAAAAACAGCACATAATCCTCTTTTGTTGCCATGAGTTGCTGACTTAAGAGTATGGAGAATGCAGCTGGAACTGTAAATCATTCGTGTTCTGTATGCATATCACACTGAAGTTGCTCATTACAAGTACTTAAATTACAACAATAATGGGGAATGCTCTTAGTGTGTTATTAAAGTTTACACAAGTATAGTGAATGCTGCAATAATTAGTAAAATAAATAAGAACAAAAAGTGGAAACATCCTGATTGGAGAACTGGAATTACCGTTAAGTGCCCGCCTGTTATTAAAATATTTTTTAAAGCAGTTTGGGTCCCTCCATTAGTGTTACATATTGTGTTTCTGAAATGTGCGTGAAGAAATATACTTCTAAAGTAAAATGCTGGAAATTATGAAATGTTATTTCCTTGCATTGGAGCTGCACTCCAGAAGAACATGTTTCATGCTTAGCGATTCAATGAATGTTCCTCCCACCCAATCCCAAATTAAACATAATTCTCAAATTTCAAGATAATCCAACAAATTGGGTTTGATTGCTGTACCTCGGGAACCTGACAGTTTTACATTGTGTATGTCTGATTGAAACATCTTAAAATCCACCCACGAGATACTCAACAGATACCCTGTATCTACCATTCATTTATGTGAGTGAAGTGTAATGTTACTCTTTATCTCTCCATGTGGGAATATAATTTTATGAATGTCATTTTTCTTCATACAGGATTTCTGTATTATAGCCGTTTTAATGTTTTAAGGAGTTTTTGAAAATTGCAGTTTTTGCAAATTTTATACCATCATGGATATCAGCACTTTATTGAAAGTTATATAGTGTACACACATGAATGATGCCCTCATATCCTCTTTTATTATGCAGTAAAGTGCCAGTAGTCTGTGATGTGATGATTTGCTAAATGGTAGTGAGCAAGCCTCAGCAAAAAAAAGAGTCATGTTATTGGCCAAACTGAAAGATAATTAAGCAGAACCAAGTGAGCTTATCACCATCCCACAGCCATCTGTGCTATTTTCTGTTATGATTGGAAGTGTTAGTATTTTCTTCACTTTTTTTAAATGCGTTTTGAGTTTGTATATTCACCCAACTCTAACAATGACGTCCAAGTTGAATGAAGTTTGTAGTGGTAGTAAAGGTACCAAAAGAACGTGTATCACTGACTTTGACAGAGAAATTGAAATGATAGAATACAAGGAAATTACAAAAGAAGTTCAGTTACTTATTTGTTTTCATTGACGTACCTAATAAGCAACTTAAGATTCAATGAAATTATATTGCATTCTGGAAGAACCCAACAAACACAGTATGTGTGCATTAAAAACAAACCTTAAAAAATTAACTGAGTTCTGATGATTTTGCAGGGTGTTTTGAGATGGTTGAAGGTGATCTAAATGAGTGTGGGCAAGGCTTAATATAAGCGACAACAATTATATTAAAATAGTATCATTTGTGTTTACTGTGCTACAGTACTCAGGACAGAAGGGGTGTTCAAATTTTCCAAAAATCTTCGAGCCACCTTAAAATTTGAGTTGCCAGAACAGTGACCTTAAGAAGTTCCACCCTGAGGATGCAAAAATATTGGTGGCACTGTACAAAATGTAGTTGCCTGGCATCCAGGATTTGTGCACCTCTGCACTGCAGGATCTGTCTGTGCAGAGAATCTATGATGGTTCCTGTTAGCCGTCTTGCCCGTGAAAGTGATTTATAATAATTATGCAACAGTAGTTCATGTCATTGGTTACACCAAAATTGTTGACAGCAAACCTTGTCAAAACACCTGTAAATGACATTCTTACATTCAGATCATATATTCAGATCCAAATATGTAATTTATTATATGGGATGCGACACTATAATTCACCAGATATTTGAGTGGAATCTGTGTCATATTCCAGGGGACCATAATCTGAATATGCGGTTGCATGGAAACCTTAAATGACAGAAGTGTGAATTCGTGTTCCTGTTTCTGGTCAGCCAGAATTATCAGGTTGCAGGGTCTTAGGTTTCATCAACCTGTTCTGTTTTTAATAAATCAAGTTAATTATATTTTTTGAACAACACAATGTGTTATTTGGAACATATAATTAACTTGGTTGCAATTGCTTATTGTAATTTGCCAATGGTCTTTCTCATGTGAAGAAAAGCAGCTTATGTATGGAAAAGAGATATGTACAGAAGTTTTGTGGGAAATGTCTTACAAGCAGTGGCTGGGTAGACTGAGGAGGGAAGGGTATAAATTGTTGATGGAGAACAGTGTTGACATTGGTGAAGGTACATACTGTGTCTCTGGTGCCTGACGGAAGGAAGGTACCATATATATATCAAAATACAGTATTACCCTGCCTCACAGTTTTCAGGAAAATACCTACACAGAATAGGTTTTCACTTTCTGTGTGATATTAAGGCACCCCAACATTTTCCAGGCAATGAATTATGAAAAGTTTGTGGCTTATATTTGGGTAAATACTGTAAATCCACTTCAGAGATTGTAGTTCTTCAATGTCAGCAAAAGTGGTTATAACACTTAGAGAGAATGGACACTAGCAGGGTACCCATAGAAGCACTTAAGTAGAAACCAAGAGGGAGAAGAAACAAAGGATGCCTAAAGAAAAGACGGAATGACTGACTTCACCTGTAGGGTTAAGGCACAAGCACTATGTCTAACCCTTTAGAGTCCATGATGGTGGTGGTGGTGGTGGTGGTGGTGAAATTGTAGTTTCAGTCAAAAATCTGAAATTGCCTTGTGCTTGTATATCTGTTGCAGTGAAAGCCCCACTTAAAGGATTTGTCTGGAGGACTATTTTGAACATGGTTTATTGACTTGTTGCAGTAAGAAAAGCCTTGAATTGAACACAAAATCAGGTTGTGAGAGTTTATTCTAATTCTTAAGCTTTCATGGCTGGCATTCAGTGTGATAGGGGTGATTGGTCAACGTCATGCCTCAGCCGCTTTAGCCCCAGGAAAGAGATCCAGTACCCACTGTATAGGAGGCTGGGCAGGCCTCAGGGCCTGTCTCGACGGGTGTGGAGAATCTCGCCACCACCGGCATTTGATCCCCAGACCGTACCCCCGTAGCGAGTCACTATACGGACTTCTGTGTGACTAACATGAAAGTTAAATTGCTGTCTGCTGGAAGAATTTCTGAGTGGTTCTTGGAGAATGACATCCTGTTACTGGGAAATAGCTATAATTCGTCGTCGTTCAGGTGACACGTCTTTAATAATGTAAACGACATTGCACAGTTACAGACTTGTTTCGGGATATGTTATTAGGCCATCCTTAGGTCGGATTACACAAAGGAACAGGTGGGGGAGTAAACAGTATTTACATTATGTATATTATGGGAAAATTAGACGAACTGAGGTCTCAGATTGCTTCACTCTGTGCATATTTTTGGGTATTGCAAGTAGAATTATTTGGCACATTTTACCAGAGACCTTAAATTCACGTCGATCTGTTACACATACTCTGACACCACTTTGGAACACCTGCCCGATTACGGGTGAGCTCTCCCCTTCCCTCCTGCCCTCCCAGCAAGACGGTGCAATATTTTACACCCCATACGATTTTGTGCCTTGTTTACAGACTTGTTGGGACAGGATAATAAGCAGGGAAGCGTGGTCTCCATGTTTGCCAGATCTGAACCCGTGCGATTCTGACTTGTTGGAAATGTTAAAGAATACAGTGTATAGACATAATCGTCGCACTGCAGACGATCTTAAAGAAAATATTCAGAATGTAGGGTTTCAATTTGCTAGCAACCCTTTGCCATATAGTGCATGAAGTGTTCTTTAAGTGAGACAATCCCATTGTGAACCCCCAGCAAAGGCTGACATACGAGCATAGGAAATATTTGCTGTAGAAAACTAGCTATGTTCTCACACTAACACATCAAAATTTTTTGAACATACGATTGCCTGGGTACATGTTACCAGTTTCAGAGCTTGTAAAATGGAAGCTGCAGTGTGCAATCAACCAATCTTTTAAGCTGCTTACCCTGTCTATTTAATAATAATATTTCTGTTTTTTTTAGTGTATGGAATTTGTTTCATATACCTTACAATGTTTTTAACAAGGTTCATCAAGCTTTGCCAACTAGACGAGATCTCTTCCATTTTTACACTGAGAGGATTGTATAATTTTTTCTTTAATTCTAAATAATACATAATTTGATGATGGTCTGAACAGAGGCTGAAACCGGTAACCATTGTAAATTATTGATTGTGTTGTTGACTGACATTTTACTCAATAAATATACAGAATGAAGTGTTTGTTAGATGTGACACATGTGTGGGCCAATGAAAACAATTTCCAGTACCTTCTTTAAATTTGATGAGTGAAAATCTAATATAACCACATCAGTAACATCAACACTCTCAAATTAATTTGTAATGCTTGCTTTCATTCTTTTATGAAATATGGAACAGTTTTTGAGGGTAACTCTTCCAACAGTGCGAAGATTTTCACTTTACAAAAGGAAATAATCGGAATTATGGTGGGTGCACAACCCCGAAACTCATGTAGAAGTCTATTTAAACAATTAGAGATTCTACCTGCTCCGTGTCAATAAATACTTTCATTAATGAACTCCTATCAATAATCAGGAAAATTATGAAATTCATATATACACAATATTAATATAAGGAACAAGCACCATCTTCATAGACCAATGCTAATGTATCTAGTTTTCAAAGAAGTACATTTTATGCTGGCTTAAAAATTTTCAACAGTTTACCACATAGTCTGAGAGTCCTCAGGAATGACAAGGTAATATTCCAAGCAGCCTTAAGAAAATATTTTTACACTGTAGATGAATTTTTGTGTATCAAGATAACCTACAATACTGTTTGTAAAATGATAGTAGTATTTTACACTGTAATTGTGTATATTTGGGTATTTATGACTTATTCCACATACTACTGTCTTTGTGAAAAACTTATGGATCAATGGAATGTGTTTGTGTGTGTGTGTATATATATATATAAAATGTACATTATCATTATTATTATTATCATCATCATCGAATTTCTCACTTCTCAGCTTTGGCTGGGAAATATTCAGCTTTCCTGGGATGTAGTAATCAACAGGATTAGGCTTGGTGGTCTTATTTGTAGTTTAAAAAGTTTCTTACAACCGAACATGTGTCAAGAATAACAAATTTTTGCATTTGTGTATATGCACTCAGGTGCAAGTTAAGTCTTGTTAGACTTTGTGATAGTGACTTTGGAATTACTCCCGTAGATGATATTACTGTCGGGATCACTTGTGTTGCCTTTTGCTTCCACATAGCACTTATTTCATTTGCCAATTCTTGGTACTTGTTTTGTTTGTCGCTTATTGTTTTGGCGAGATTATGTGTATTTGGGACCACTATGTCTATCGAAAAGTTGTTCTTTGTTTTCTTATTCGTAAAAGTTATGTCAGGTCGATTAAAGGTATTGTTTTGTCCGTAAGTATGCTGCGATTCCAGTACAGCGTGAAATGTTCATTCTCCAGTACAATGGCTGGTGTGTACTTATAGTATGGACTTTTATCTTCAATAAATTCAGCTGCTTCTGCCGGTTTCTAATGGATAACTTTGGCTAGTCCATCATGTCTCTTTACATACTCGGTAGGTGCTAGATGCTCACATGCTGAAGTTAATGTGTTGGATTGTCTCCGATTCTTTTCTACATCTTCTGCACAGCTCATCGGTGTCTGGCTGTTTCAAAGTATATTTCTTGTAGTTTCTTGTTAGTATGACTTGGTCCTGTATTGCTGTTAAAAAGTCCTCTGTTTCGGCGAACAAATCCGCGTTTGTCAGCCATTTGTTCGACGCCTCTATGTCTACATATTATTGGCTGAAGTCTACGGATGGCGGCTGTGCAAGGCTTTTGGGACCATTGTCTCTTGACTTTGTTATTATATTCTTCATCTGTGGCGAGTTCATTTGCATTTGCGCGGACTAAGTCCAGTGGTGTGCACCTATCATCTGCTTTTACTACTGCAGCATGAAGAGATGACGTGATCTGTTTGTTTAAAAAGTATGTCTGAAGGAGCTTCACCTCTTTATCACGCAGTCGAGTTATATCAATCAATCCTCTGCCACCCGTTTGCCACGGTAGAGTAAGTCTTTCCTTTGTACACGGGGTGGTGAAATCTGTGTCTCGTGAGCAACGTTCTCATTTTGGTTTAGAGGTTCTCTAAGTCTGTAGGTGTCCATTTCACCATTCCGAAGCTAAAAGTTGGTACTGGGGTCGCATAAGTGTTGATAGCTTTATCGTATTTTTTTCATTCAACTTTGTCATTAATATTCGCCTAGCTTCTGTTTAATTCGGGCATGCTTAATTTGTTTAGCTTGCATGTAACCCAAGTATCTATACATGTCATTCTCGTTCATGGCTTCCATTGTGTCATCATCATCCTCTGTTGTGAAGTTTCTCATTTCTAGTTTCCCCTTTGCAATAAATAATGTTTTGCACTTTTCAATCCCAAATACCATTTTAATGACTCCTGAAAAAGTTTGAGTGAGCCGTAGATGTTCTTGTAGTTGATTGTTTGTAGCGGCATATAATTTAATATCATCTATGTATAAAGGATGGTTAAAGCGTTGCATTTCTTGGTTACCAGAGTGTATACCAAAACTACAGTTTGTTCTGTTGAGCAGATAAGAAAGGGGGTTTAGTGCAAGGCAAAAGCATAACGGGCTAAGACTATCCCCTTTATATATTCTTCGTTGTATACGGATTGGGTCACTCATAATCCATTGATTTTTCGTTTTGACTTGGAGGGTAATTGTTTATTATTGTTATTATCATCTCTTTTATGAAGGGTATTTATACTTATGTTCCTGTGATAAACTATGTCCGTGGGGAATACAGTGTTGTTAATATTCATGGTGCTTATATCGTTAATTTAAGTGTTGAATCTATTGTACTTTTACATTAGTACTTTCCGAAGTATATGTGCAGTGCCCAATATGGCTGTTTTCTGGAGTTCTTAACTTTATGTTTTCCTGGTATGTTGCTCACGTATTTTCTGAATGACATAGTCCCGGTCGCCCCTGTTTTTACTGGTATCGCCTTTGTTTTTACATTCCACATGCGCTGTATTTCTGATGTAAGGTCTTTATATTTTAGACTCTTTTCAGCTTCTTTTTTAATCACATTTTTGTCTCCTGGGATTGCAACGTCTGTTAACATACATGCTCCCTTTTCATTATGACGGATTATAATGTCTGATTTGTTGTTGGGGATAGTTCTGTCAGTTGGTATTTGCTGGTTCCACAATACGGTTACCTTGTCTCCTTGACTTGTTTCTACTGATTTTGGCACATGTTCATGCTAGTGTTTTTTTGTCCAATTGTACCCTTGTTTCCTTGCATATGTTGAAGTGTATTTGTGCACACAATTTATCATGTCTTTTT
>Ga0123354_10000249_pt1 | contig 48252 bp, 32 predicted proteins | sample TergutLab28metaG_2_FD_97872 | JGI IMG/M metagenome (GOLD analysis project Ga0123354, IMG submission 97872) | Labiotermes labralis P4 segment gut microbial communities from Petit-Saut dam, French Guiana - Lab288 P4 | ecosystem: Host-associated > Arthropoda: Insects > Digestive system > Gut ... | reverse complement strand
GGGAGGAGGAGGAGGAGGGAAAAGAAAAAATATTGATGAAGTAGGGAGGGGGGGGGTATGTAGAAGACAAAGTTTCGAAGTCATCTTACAATGAAAAAGGCAGAGTAGTTTATTAATATTACTAATACAGGATAACTTGGAGAACAACATTATTATATATAGATAACAAAAAGTGAAATAGTAATAACAAGAACAGTACTCAATCTCAGAAACTCTTTTCATGTACTGATTTGGTTTACATATCTGTCCCTTTTTCTTGATAGTGTCAGCTCGGACACTATAACCACTGGTCTACACATATTCCTATCCCTCTCCAGTTCTTTCATGTTAGTGACTGGTTTGTGTCCTACTCATATAGTGCTTTCTAGTACTCTGGGAAAGAAAAACCTTAATATGCGTTGTCAGAAATATCATATTTTATGGGTTGGAAAAACCTGGGATATTTGGCTTTGTGAAACAAATTTTTTGGGACAGAGTTCTTAAAACCCCTAAAACTAGAAGGAGTAGAATCCCTATATTTGGAACAACTATCGCAGTATTTTGTTACTGGAACTGAGGAAAATCACAAAACATTGTCAGGATAACAAGTTCCCTGTCATAAGTCTCAAACAATGTACACTACTACCAAAATATGAGTCATCCACATTATCACTGCAAATAACAGTCTCATTTCTGTTAATTTGCTCTTATGGTGTGTGGAAAATATGATTCCATGACCAAGCTGGAACATGATATGAAGACCAGGTCTTCTAGTTTGTTGTGTCATGTTGACTGAAAAATAGTTAACTGGTGTTTTGAAGAAGATAATGTCACCTAAGAAAGTGCCTTCATCTTCAGGGTCAAGTAGTTCAAGATGATTGACTGGTCAGCATGATGTAATATTCCAGAAGAATGGTCTGTTTCAACAGTTGTGTGAACCTCAAACCTTGTAGTAGTATTATATGATGATCACTACTTTGTATATAATTTAAGTGTTTTTAGCACTGACTGGTTGCCAATTGTATATATGCAGGGAATGGTTGAAAAATGGCTGTCCCAAGTGGAACAGCAAATGGTGCATTCTGTGAAAGACTGTTGCAAGATGGCATTGCAAGATTACAGTGCATCACCACAAAGCAAATGGGTGCTAAAATGGCCTGGTCAAGCTGTCATATGTGGGAACTGTATACACTGGACTGCCAAAGTTTCTCAGTCACTGGAGAATAGAACGCTTCCTGTAAGTCAGTTAATTTCAGAACATTTTTAGTATTGATGTTTCCAGTTTGTTTTTCCCAATTCTGTTACATATTAACCTTCACATATCAGTTTCAAAAGAACCTTGTATGGATCTGTGCACTTCAATTTTTGTTAAATTTGCATTTATTAAGATGAGGTATAAACCATTAATGCTGTGATAGATATTGTCCTCTTATCACAAAGAGATTATGACATGCAGCATTTGAAAGAGACTGGTGTATTGAATACAGAGGATAAGTCTAATGAACGCTGGCATTGGTCCCAACATTACAAGGTTTAGAGTGTTAATGAGTGGAAAAGAGAGTGAGTATAAAAAATGTGATAGGCGATCACTTTCAGGTTCATTTGGTTTTTTGGGATTGCTTGAAGCAGTGAAAGCATGGGAAGCATACAAATCATAATCTTCATCACCACAACATTTAAAAATAATCTTGCTTCAACCCCACAACTTAGCTGTGAATATATTGAATTAGCAGTCGCGGACAGCCGACAAGGGGTGGTCCTACAGCTTGGGGGTTGGGCGAGGTGCTAACAGCTCTTCATCATAAAAGTGTACCCTGTTATGAAACACTCATGCAGTAAGCTTGTACGTGGACTGATGCTTTGGTATGGCCTAAGCAATGAAAAAGGGACATGAGATTTGGTATGTGGAATGTTAGGAGCTTGTAGAGGGCAGGTTCACTTACAACAGCCAGGGAATTAGCAAGCTATAAATTAGATATAGTGGGTGTGCAGGAGGTTAGGTGGAAAAAAGGGTGCACAGTAACAGCAGGGGATTATAATTTTTTCTATGGAAAAGGAAATGAAAATCTTCAATTGAGAACAGGATTTTTTGTACACCACAGAATAGTATCAGCAGTTGAGAGAGTAGAGTTTGTTAGCGATAGGTTGTCATATATAGTTCTGAGAGGTTTCTGGTGTAATATAATTGTTCTGAATGTGAATGCACCAAGTGAGGAGAAAGTGATGATTCAAATACAGTTTTTATGAGGAGATAGAGCAGGTTTTGATCATTTTCCTAAGTATCATATGATAATTCTATTAGGAGATTTTAATGCAAAAGTGGGGAGAGAGAATATTTTCATACTGACATTTGGGAGTGAGAGTCTACCTCAGGATGGTGATGATAATGGTATTAGAATAGTAAACTCTGCCACATCAAAAAATCTCGTTGTCAAGAACACGATGTTCCCGCACCGAAACATTCAAAAGTACACCTGAACCTCTCTTGATGGGAAGGCTCGCAACCAGATTGATCACATGTTGATTGATAGGAGATGGCATTTGAGTATACTAGATGTACGAAGTTTCAGGGGAGCTGACCGTAATACTAATCACTCTCTGGTGGTTGCATAAGTAGGGGAAAGTTTGGCAGTAAATAAACAGCATGGGAGTTTGAGGTGGAGAGATTTAATCTCAGGAAACTAAGTGAGCTGGAGGTTAGGAAACAGTATCAGATTAAGATCTCAAACAGGTTTGCAGTGTTGCAGAACCTAAGGGATGGTGAGGACATAAATAGGGCTTGGGAGAACATTAAAGAAAATATAAAAACCTCAGTTAAAGAGATTCTAGGTCTATGTGAATTGAAGCAGCATAAACCATGGTTTGATGAAGAATGTTTAGGTTTTTAGATCAAAGGAAGCAGGCTAAAATGCAGTGGGTACAGGATCCAAGCCAAAACAGTGTAGATAAGCTAAACAATGTAAGATGTGAAGCTAGCAGACATTTCAGGGACAAAAAGAAGGAATATCTGGAAGCTAAAATTGAGGAACTTGATACTAAGAATAAGATCAAAATATTAGGGACCTGTATAGGGGCATCATTGACTTTAAGAAGGGTTACCAGCCTAGAATTAATATAGTAAAGTTTGAAAAGGGTAATTTGGTTGCAGACTCTCACATTATTTTTGCTAGGTTGAGGAGCCATTTGTCCCAGCTATTGAATGTACATGGGGTTAATGATGTTAGGCAGACAGAAATACAAACAGCAGAGCCACTAGTGCCTGATCCAAGTGCCTTTGAGGTTGAGTTGGCTATTGAAAACCTAAAAAAGTCACAAATCGCCAGGTATTGACCAAATTCCAGAAGAATTGATTAAAGCAGGGGGTAGAACAATTCGCTATGAGATCCATAAACTTTTTATTTCTGTTTGGAATAAGGAGGAATTGCCTGAGGAGTGGAAGGAGTCGATCATTGTACCTATCTAAGAAGGGCGATAAAACAGATTGTAGTATTTATAGGAGCATGTCACTTTTGCCAACTACGTACAAAATATTATCCAACATCCTGCTGTTAAGGTTAACTCCATATGCAGAGGAAATTATTGGGGATCATCATTGTGGATTTTGATGTAACAGGTCAGCTACAGATCATATGTTCTGTTTTCATCAAATAATGGGAAAAAATGGGAATACAATGAAGCAGTGCATCAGGTCTTTATAGTCTTCAAGAAAGTTTCGAATTCAGTTAGGAGGGAGATTTTAATATTCTGATTGAGTCTGTTATCCCCATGAAACTGGTAAGGCTAATAAAATGTGTCTGACTGAAACGTAAAGCATTGTCTGGGTAGGCAAGAATTTGTCCGACATGTTTCCTATTAGGAATGGTTTACAGTGAGATACTCTATCACCATGGCTTTTTAACTTTGATTTAGAGTATGCCATTAGGAGGGTTCAGGTAAACCAGCATGGCTTGAAATTAAATGGTACACATCAGCTTCTGGTTTATGCTGCTGGTGTTAATATATTAGGAGGAAGTGTAAAAGGTAAGAAAGGTAAAGTGATTCCATTACAGGCCCAGTGTGGCCCAGAGGGTGGGTAGAGGTCTAGCTGTAATCTTCCATGACTGGAAGGGAGTGAGTGGTCAGCAGCACGCCTAGGCCGCACTTTACCCCCGGGAAAGACCCGGTACCCATTTTACAGGAGGCTGGGTGGGCCCCAGGGCTGGTCTGGAGGGGCAGAAAATCTCGTCCCCACTGGGATTCGATCCCGGACTGTCCAGCCCGTAGACAGTCATTATACTGACTGAGCTACCCGGCCCACATTGGGAGGAAGTGTACATACTATAAAGGAAGACGTGGAAGCTTTGGTAGTGGCTAGAAAGGAGACTGGAATGTAAGTAAATGCTAATAAAACTAAGTACATGGTAATGCCTCAAGGTCAGAATACAGGACGAAATCACAGTATGCAAATTTATAATAGATTCTTTGAAAGGATGGAAGAGTTCAAATAATGGGGAAAACCTGAATAAATTAAAATTCTATTCTGGAAGAAATTAAGAGCAGATTGAAGTAAGGGAATGCTGGCTGTCATTTGGTGCAGAATCTTTTGTCTTCCAGTTTGCTATCCAAAAATTTAAAGATTGAGATTATGTTTAGTTAGGTTGTTTTCGGTACTTCTGTCATTTTTGTCCATTTCTGAAGTGACCTCTGGTTTTCTCACTGTTGTCTTGCCCACATTTTTTCATTTTTGTTTTTCACTTGTGTGAAAAAATTCAGAATAAAATAATATGTATTAGATATCAATGACACATTTCAATGTGTGAAAGATGCACTTCCTTCACCTTGATTTTCACAGCAGCCAGAAGCACACATAATGACTTTGCACCTGTCATGCTTGCATCACACAGGTTTGGTGCTTATCAGAAAACCTGGTCAAGGACAATGCATTATTACACAGTTGAATGAGTTGCAGACAGGGAACAAAGTGCATATTACTGAGATTTTTGTTTATAGTAAATAGTTTTAAATAACCCAGATTTTAGTCACTTTGGGATGAAAAACTGTTGTGAATAAAAAATCAACCATATTTCAAATTAACGAGTTTAAGTTATATTGAAAATACTATTCTTTAAGCTGAGGAATGCTATAAGGTTCACATTAATCGGTATTTTATATGAACTGCAACAATGTTTTACTGTATTAAGGATTTCTTCAATGAAGAAAGTAAGTTTGAATGTTAGGCATATATTACTTTTAGTTCTAGTATTTTACATAACAATAGACATTATTTAATAATCACTTTTTTATGTGTTCTTGTAGGGCCTTCTTTTGAAGATATGTTAATAATAAAAATCTGAATGGTTTTTTCCAAGTGAATTTATTTTAGAAGGATGATTTTGGCAGAGATTCTACAGACTTGTGTTTTAATATCATGACTGATTTGTAGCTATATGTCAGAGTATGATTTCTTACATTGATTTTTAAAATCATTCCCTGAAAGTGAATTCTGTATATGGTGCTGTGTTGCTGAATCTTTAAGCAGTTTTTATGTACCAGAATTTATGCAGTTTGTTGGATGTTAACCATTACTTACATTCATGTACACACATCCACATATCTTACTTACTTGACTGGTAGTAGGTATTACAAGAACTGCAGTAAGCTAAATGTTACAGTTGTCAATCACATTCAGTGTATGAAATGTTGTTCACAGAATTACCTTGCTGTGTCCAACAGTAAGATAGATGAAATGGTGGAATTGCTGAGGGGAGAACTGACCGCTGGGGCTCGCATCAAAGTCTGTGCCCTCAACGTCATTGATATACATGGTATTTATATAATTTATTTTGCAGGTTTTGTCATAAAATAGGATATGTTTTTTCATCTTTAAGCTTTATAATTTTGTCTCTAAAGTATTGTTTGCTTTTCACTACTCAGTTGCTCTTTTGGAGATCTGTCATGCAATGTAATGGTGTGATAAACAACATGTCTTTTGTAACACTAAATAAATCTTAGTAGTAAGAGTGAAATGTTATACATGAGTTGTGTGTATCTCTAAAGTAGGGTCAAAGACATGAAATGTGTAAGCATTAGTGTTCATGACTCATGATATTGCATATTTTAGAGCCTGGTTGACTATCCTGTTTCTTTATATATATGTGTAATTTAGCAATGTGAGCAGTTGCATCTTTTGTTAATTTTCTTGAACTTATTAGGCATTGTCCCAGCATGCATGCACACATGGTTGATTGTTGTTTGCCTGTTCTGCATAAGAGTTTCTGGCCAGTAGCATTGTGGTGTTACAGACAGTGCACAATGTCCTTTACTTGAAGAATACTGGCTTAAAATTTTACTTAAGTGGTGTAAAGAGGCAAAGGAAGCATGGTATATAAACAAACTGGTATCAGGGAAATTCTGTCGCGTCACTAATGAGCTAAGGGAGCATTCCAGTAAATCTTTTGAGGACTGTAAAATGTTGCTTCCAGCATTTGAATATACTCATCCCTTGCACTTTGAAGGGGCTAGTTTCCAAGACCTCCAGCATATAGCTTAAATAAGCTCGTTGAATATCACGTATAATGATACAAAAACCCATGCAGGTTGTGGAACAGTTTTGATGCTCCAGTCTGTTGAAGGGCCCAAATGACGTATTTTTATTCTTGGGTCAACCCCAGGAATATTCAGAACCACAAAGGATAAATCTGCAAAAAACGAGGGATGAGTGTATGCATTACAGGCTGCATTACAGCACATTTCGCACAGCTCAACAAATTTTCAGAAAACAGTATCAGTGAATGAAAGACTGCTTGAAACACTAAGGTAAGTCCAGTATGCTTCGGATCTAAGTCATTTTATTCATGCCTTTGATGAAGCCAGTTCAGGTGATATGAAGATGGCTGCATTTGTAATGAAAGTGATAAAATACCTTGGTAGCTAACATAATGTATGTAACCACATTAATTCAGAATGCTGTGATACATGATTTACAGTAAATGCAATGTGTATCAGTGAGTACGTACTGTGTGTTATCCTTGCTATGATTGTATTGCAAACTGGATATTAATTGAATACCTTCCTAATCAACTGGAGGAGTCTGTTGGTATTAATTATTCTTGGTATAAATGCGTAGTATGTTATATGAGTAATATGATCCTGTAGGCTTATTTCTTCAAAACATTTCGAGCTTGGAGCTTAAGATGATGATGAAGAATGAAGCTAATTATTTTGTAGTGCACTGGTCTCAGTTGTCACCAAGTTTTGCAACTGTGACCTCTAAAATAGCCTTTTCATGGGAGGCAGTTGTTTTCCCACACACAAAGAGAAAGCTAAAGAAATTCAAATTGTTGTCTTCCCCTTGCTTATGAACCAATGAAGTTCTTTGTTCTCTAAACACAGAATATCTTCCTGATAATTCAACATCAAATTCCCTCTCTTTCTCTTTGGAGCATTTTTATGTGCAGTTGGAGCAGGGTCCTGTATTTCAAAAGTGGCATCCTGTGATTAACACTGATTCAACCTTGTATTTCTGGCTTTCCCCAATGTAAATGATTTCTTTGTCCCGTGAATCTTGTTGTTATGTATTGCACATCAATGTAAAGGAAACAGTGCCTGACATCTTCCACTTTCCATTACTTTCCTCAACTGAAGAGCTTTCATGTGTGCCCATTGGGACATGTGTGCTGCAGCGTTGTATCAAGATGTAAGCGTATCTATTTTTTTTTATTTCATTCTGAAGCTATCCCTCAGTCCATTCAATTCATCTTTGCTGCCTCCTCTGTACATAAATAAATGTTGTGTTTTTCAATATTAGTGTATTGTTCTGTTGCAATTACCTTTCAACAGGAATTTCTTTCAGACAGCTTTCATCTTCATCGTGCATCAGTAAATCTGATAATGGGTGTTCAGTCAGAGAGACAACCTGTGCCATGTGAACTGCCCTAATAGTACAACTTATGCCTTCTCCAACAGAATATATATTTAAAGAAACTGCAGAAGGCATCAGTTCTTGATGGAATTTTCCAAATTACTTTGGCAGTATAGATAGAAAGCACATTAGTATTAAATGCCTTCCAAACTCAGCTGTCAATATTTTAACTACAAATTGTACTGTTCATTTATTCTTCAGGGTGTTGTGGGTGCAAATATTAAATTTGTGACTGTGGATTAGGAACCTATGGTGAACACATCGATGGTGGTGATACTCAGTTCTGGGTAAGGGCCTGTAAACAGGAAGTCTGAAATTGCCTGAAGATGCAGTTTTGCCACACAGTGATATTATATTACCTCATGTTTTATTGGAGATGAAGCCAACCCACTAACAACCTACTTGAGAAAACTGTACAGCAAAAGGATATTAGACAAAAGTACAATTAGAGGCTATTATATAGATGTTGTATTGTAGAATATGCTTTTGGGATTTGTGTTTCAAAGTGGAGGATTCTGGATAACGTTATTAAAAGAGAGACAAGTGTGAAATTCTGAAATGCACTGATTTGATGGACAGTATTGTAGATTTTGAGGGTTTGCATGAATCTTTATCATCAAACAAATGTGACAGCCTGGATGCAAATCATGGTACTCAGTTCATACAATTTTGAAAAAACTTTTCTATTACCACTTGTATGAAACAAATGCAAAACTTTTTTTTTTTTTTTTAATTTTCAGACAGTTCTGTTGCACCTGTACTGTGGCAAGAAGAAGCTATTCAAGACATGCAGTAGTTCTGAATTGTAATTTCACTAATCTAATCATGGTAACTCAGTCCTGTGTATCTGTACACTAAACTGTGTATAAATTAATAACAAATACTATATAATAGTACTTATTATTGATGTTCAGTATGTGGGAAACGTTCTTCCATTCCTTGTCAACAAAGTCTCTGTTGTAGTAGTCTTTACTTCAGTGATTCCACAGTACCAGACTTTGAGAGAACCTCTGTCTTTGTGGATGTCCAGTCAGCATGTCCATTATTGCTTGTTAACTGCTTGCACATCTTTTTCATTGCTGCTTGTAAAATGCTCACCCATTACTTATCAACAAAGTATTATTTGTGACAGCCTTCTTTCTGCATAATCTCATTAGCATTCTTACTGCTGCTGCCCACCTGAGCTGAAAGGAAGCTGCGGACCAACAAGCTTGGTCACAGCTTTCTACATGCCCACCCACTACAAGCTGTTACCCAAATCAGCCCCTTTTATATACATGTACGTGGTATGTGTCCACTGCAATGAGTTGGAACTAGACATGTGTATGCTGGTCTCTGCTGTACAGTACATGGCCTTATTTGTAATAGATGGATATTGGCCTTTGTCATCTAGAAATAGGGGATTTTATGCTCTGTCATAAGATATCTGCAAAGCACTATCTGACAACAGCCATGATGGCATAGTCAGTATAGCAATTTGCTACTGGTGGGACAATGTGGGTTTCAAACTTTGATCAGGGCGAAATTTTCTGTCCAGACTGGCCATGAGGACCAACCAGCCTCTTGTACAATGGGTACCAGGTCTCTTTATGGGAGGTAGCGTGGCTGAGACATGGCATTAACCACCCACCCCTATCTAGGGCCAATGTTCAAGATGGGTAGAGTTACACCTCTACTCCCCATGTTGTAGGGTGAACTTTACCTTTTACCATCTGACAAGGAGTACATATCATTTCAAATTTACCACTCATTTTCTTTAGAAAGTTAGAAAATTTGTGCCAGATAACAGTATTATATAGTCCACTACTAGCAGTGGGTATGCTGTATGTTAAAATTTGTTAAGAATAATCTGATTTCAGTAACAAAAAAGGAAAGGTTGCTCACTGTGGTTGTAGCCCCTTTACTATGGGGTTGGTGGCCAGATTTAAAATGTTGGTTGATAACATTAGATCTGAAAAATAACTGTATTGCTATGCCAGCTGGACTGCACTTTTGTCCCATGGTAACAAAGCAGTGCATGTCCAGTAAAGATTAAACAAAAACTAACATTACTGAATTTTCTCACAGAAAATTGTATCATATAGTGTAAGTGGAATATATCACATGCTGAGATGATGACAATTTTTTGAGAAGCCTACAAAATAGGCAATACAAATATGACGTTTTATGACACCAATTTTTATGGTCTGAAATAATTTCAGCTCGTGGTGTTGTTGAGAACCTTTGTGAGTTGAAGGTATCTTCGCCTTGGGACTTCAACTGGACCAGTCAGCTTCGTTACTACTGGATAGAGGAGCACGTTGTTGTATCAATGATCATCACAGATATCCAATATGGTTTTGAGTATCTTGGCAACACACCACGCCTCATTGTTACACCCCTAACTGACAGATGCTACAGGTAATTCTTGTGACTAGAAGCTTGCATAATTTGGTTTTTTTATGTGTTTCACGCTACTTATGTCTACAGACTTGTACATATTGTATAACAATTTGCTGATGAAACATTTCATTTTAATAACAGTATCCAAATATAACAGTATCGCAAAAGAAAGAGTGATTACAAACTGAATGGAAAATAAAGCAGGGATAATGTCAGCACATTAATTAGGCCATGGGCTGGAGAACTGTTGAATCATAATTTGATTAGGGCAGGTGATTTTTATGTTCTCCATAGTGTCATATCTGTTTCTGGGGCATATTCAGACTCCTATTTCATGGGTACTAGTTGCCCTATCCCTGTTGGTACACCACTGGGGCAGGAAGCTGACTGCACACCACCACCTAATGCCAAGTTTAGGAATGAACACCTTAGGCCTTCATGGCATGCATAGGGGCAACTTTTACCTTTACCATAACTGAATTTTGAAGTGGAAATTACTATTTGGTTATTTAGTTTAGTTGCCTGCAGGCCCCCTGATATTAATGTCAGATTTTGTTAAGACTGGGTAGACCAGTCTGCAGAGCAAGAGAACACAGGGACTAGGCCTGTTTCATCACACATTGTCTTAATCAGTATATGACAGTAAATTTTTATTGTTTCTGTGGCTGTGAACTCTTTCAGGACACTCGGTGTCCTCATTGAGGTGGTTATTACTTTCATGTGTTACTTTAGTCTCTTGGCATGTTATAGCACCTTAAAATAGGCCTGAACCACTCCAATCAAAATCCATGATAGCTCATAATTTACTGTCATCTATGTTTTGATTCAAGAAGTTGACTACTGCTGACATTCAGCATACAGCTAAACTGCCTGAAGTCATGTATAAATATATATGGCAGCAAGAGCTTGCAAAGTAATGATGGGCATACAGATTCCCATATTTGTAAGAGTACACCCTCATTTCAGTACTGTTGTTAAAGGGTTTGCCATATATTATTTAGTGCCTCATAACTTGAACAGTTGGTACAGTTGCATGAAATATCCAATAAACAGACATTAAATTTGTAAATTATGTGTATACCTGTATTAATACTGTAAGATTTGTTACCCATTCAGTGGGTTAACAAGGAATTGAAATGTTTAAAAATTTAAATTTTGGACACTTATTTATATTTGGAAATACTTTTATGAATTTTGAGTCAAAAACAAAAATATTACTGACTACCCAAACCAGTCTTGATAATGGAGTAAACCACTACATCTGAAGCCTTGATTCTTGTGTAACCAAACCACATGGCATCACATTCCAGAGGATCATAACCTTTATTGCCTATTGTTTACTGTATATACTGTCTAGATTAACACACAAACTCCACATCTTTTGCTCAGACCATATGTTACTGTGTTTTGTATGATCCTTACAATACACAGCCATATTTCCGTGCACACCACTGACTGATTTTGTTTTGAAGAGATAAAAGACTGTTCTGTGAGATATGAGCCAAATCTTATATATAATGTAGATTCATTTCACTTTTCAAAGGGTTGGGAATGTGGAATTGTAGTCAGATAATTCCCATTGGCTGTAGACCATGTTTTTGTGTTCTTTGACTGTCCAAATAAAATACAATTCTACACTCTTTCTGCTTTTTTTTAATCAAGTTGACTTTACACATGTGCATGATGTATTTTTGTGTTTTTTTTTGAGTTCAGAAAGAATCTGAGGTCTACAGAAAAGCGTGTTGTGATATTATATTTCCTTTTAGTTCAGAGTGCTTAATGGTGTAGTAGTTATGTACCTCCGGTTGGCTGGGATGGCATAGTCAGTAAGCCACTTGCTATGGGTTGGATTGTCAGGGGGTTGAATCCCAAGGGGGGTGAGATTTTGTGCACTCATATGGACCAGCTGTGGAGTGCACCCATCCTGTACAGTGGGTACTGGATCTTTTTCCTGGGGGTAAAGCAGCCAGAATAATTATTGAGCAGGCCAAAACATGTAAAGACTTGTAGCACAAAGAGGTGGTGGCGGTGGCGGTGGCGGTGGCGGCGGCGGCGGCGGCGGTGGCGGTGGCGGTGGGGCGGCGGCGGCGGCGGCGGCATAGTGTTGCACTTCCACCCTCCTCTGGTGCGAAGGTCAATAAAAGAGTAGAACTGTACCACTGTTCCCCCTCAAGGCCTTTGTGTTGTAAACAAAGGTAAGTGGTGCAGTTTTCAGAATTGTTTTGTGTATACACTGTGTTATAAAGAAAAACCCTCTTGCTTTTTCATAGTGTCACATGTATGTGGTTGTGACAGAAAGTCTGGCATTTAAATTATAGTAACATAACTTTTGAAGTTCTGTTTATGAATCAAAGTAAAATTTCACTCTAGAACAGGCCAAGAAGATCCAAAGGGGGAGTAGAGGTATAGCTCTACTCTTTCTTTAACCTCGGCGCTGGATGGGGGTGGATTGTCAACACCATGCCCCAGCTGCTTTACCCCTGTGAAAGACCTGGTACCCATTGTATAGGAGGCTGGGCTGGCCTCAAAGCCAGTCTGGAGAGGTGCGGGAAATCTCTCCCTTTATGAATCAAATGGCATTGCATATTGAAATTCAAATATTGTTTTTTTCCCTGCCTAAATAATGAGACGGCAGGTATCTCAAAGCACTAGAAATCACCCACAGGAATATACAATACCAGAATTTTTGCTGACATGAAAACTTGAAACTAACAAAATAAGTCTTGTTCTTATATCCAATGATTGCAATCGTTAGTATTATGAGGAATTATGTACAAGGGACAATGGGAAAGCAGTGACTGCACAAAGGTATCCCAATCAAGTGGGGTGACCTTGAAGTGGAACTTGTTCCAATTGTTTCTTGTTCCTTGAGCTTTAGTTTGCCATGTGGTATGGTTTTGTATTGTAGTTTGCATTGTATTGGATTTGAAAGGGATGACTCATTGTCAACCATGTTGAAGCACATCAAACACCGAGCAGTTACAGAGTTTGTGATGCATGAGAATTAAATTTCCATTGGAACTCACTAGCTGTTATTAGCTACTATGTTGAATATACTGTGAATGTAAGTACTATGCTTCGTTGCGTGAGAAATAAATGGACAGTGGCAGAAGTTCGGACTCGAATGACGAACTGCTGTCTAGATGGCCTGTGACTGCAACACACAATTAGAACAATCCAAAAGTTGATGAACTTACTCAAGAAAATTGACAAGTTACTCAGAGAACCATAGCTGAAAAGTTAAACATTGGTTTAGCTTGTGACAGTGAGACTCTTCCAAGTTTGGGTTGCGAAAAATGTGTGCAGTAGGTGCCATGTCAGCTTATGCCCAAAATCAAAAGATTAAGACTGGAGGCATGTCAATGATAAGTCCCTTTCTACAAAAGCGATGATGATGATTTCTGTACAGCATTGTCACAGGTGATGGGATTTGGTCACATCATAGTGAAAAGCCAGTTACTTTATTATTGTCACTACACTTATCACAGAAATACAAAATTCAAGATTGATACTTCCACTGGAAAGTGTATGCTCACCATTTTCTGGCAATACAAAGGTATCATTCATCAGGCAGAAACAATGAATCAGTTGTGTTCACTGGGGAAAAATGCCAATGCCTCTTCAACATGATAATGCCATAACCCACACTAGTGATGCCACTTCAGCAGTGATAGCATCAGATATTGAGTATGTTTCACAACCTCACTACAGCCTGGAATTGGTTTCATCTGACTTCTGGTTATTTGCTGCTGTCCAGCAACATTCAAAGGAATTCATTTCATATGTGATGAAGTACCAACAGCTACAGGGATATGGTTTCAAGAAGTGCCTGAAGAGTTCTGCAACAACGTGTTGGAAAATCTTGTTTTTTGCTTCAGTTGCGTTATATTGAACTATGGAGACTAAATGGAAAAGTGAGATATAGAAACAAAGTGCACATCCTGGCTGTATTTTATGTTTTGTTTCATTTCAATATCTTGTCCAAGAGTAAAGATACAAGCATGAAGGTATTACTTTCTGAACACCCTTCATTGCTTTAGCAGATTTCTCTGATAATGGTGAAAAAGAAACGATGTACAGATATTTAAATCCTTCTATGCTATTGTGGTGTGCCAAATTTAATAAAAAAAAGTTGCACAAAACAGTTTGTTTTATTTTTAATGCTGAAAGTGTAACAAATACAGTGTGCTTAAAATTTAACATCATGCTTGGCCATACCATTATTTTTAAACAGTAGCTAAAGCTGGCCAAGTAATTCATATGCAGTTGTTAGCAGTGCACTGCAGGAATCTTATCAAGAGCTTTTTTTTGGTGTGTGTGTCACTTCCTGTTTAGTGAGATGTTTTATGATTCCAAAAATTTACATCACTCATTGTTACCACGTCGCAACTTACATTTGGTGTGGGCATTTTCAGAACACTTTTCAGGCCAGAGTACTGCAACGTACGTACCTTTGTTATCCTTGTGCCAAATACGTGTGGCAGTACTCTTTGTAGGATTTAGCTGGTCATTGCTTACTGTGATTTACGTTGGACTGAGTAACTTGTTTTTCTGAAACAAATTCCCTGCCCAGAAGTTCAGCTGGGTTCTTGTGCACACAGTAATACTTATGATTATGGTTTCCATGGACAGCAGGGAACTTTTTGACCAAATGAGAGAATGGCTGTCATTTGTTGTTCACTTGGGTAAATGTGTTGTGAAACCTGCACTTTGAATAATAGCAGTTTATATATGAACTTCATATTTATTTTTTTGCTTCAGCAGAACACTGATGAGTGCTCTACGTTGGAATCTGGGAGGTGCACTTGAAGGTCCAGCTGGAACAGGGAAAACAGAAACCACTAAGGATTTGGCAAAAGCTGTAGCAAAACAGTGTGTTGTGTTCAACTGTTCAGATGGATTAGACTACAGGGCCATGGGAAAATTTTTTAAGGTACACAAGCCTATGAACACATCTTCTCTTAGTAGGCAATCAGACTTAGTGGATTTCAGATGACATTCTTAGCACATGCACTTGTAAAAAGTTAAAAGTTAGTTATCCCCACATCTAAACATCATGCTATTTATTTATTTATTTACATTTACATCCATATTGTCACATATACAGGGTGGAACAGAGGAAACGCATGTTTTTCAAATGGCTAGTACTTGGCAAGGGTGGGGTTGATGACGTGGGGCATGAGCCGGTGGACAGCTCAGACAATGCAGTTTCAGTAGCCATGGTGCATTGGAACATTTTTTAGAAACAGATGATTCTGATGGGTTGAAGCCATCAGAGCATAGTGTTTTGATTTGGAATTGCATCTTGACACTCAACATTGAACATTCAACGGAAAAGACGTTGGACAGTAACTACGGAATCACTGTTTCTAAAAACTGCTCGATGGCAAACACATGATGCTCTATGTTCCAATGCGCCATGGCTACTGAAACTGCATTGTCTGAGCTGTCCGCTGTCTCACATCCAACGTCATCAACCCCACCCTTGCAGAGTACTAGCCATTTGAAAAGATGCGTTTTCTCTGCTCTAACCTGTAGTAACATTGGACTTGTACAAAATTATACAAGTAAAATAAAGACAAACTATTTGTAGTGATTAGATTGCAACACACATAGTAAAATAATATAAAAAATATAATGCTGTAATCTATTTCAGCAAAATAAAGGTAAAATAGGTACATCAGTGTGTTATATGAACCCACATGGTGTGAAATATTATATTCCCTCAAAATTCAAAAGTTCTTCAGTTGTATAAAATGAATTGTTTAACAGGAAATTGTTTACTTCTCTCTTAAAACATTTATAATTTTCCAGTTGTTTGATTTATACTGGTAATTTATTAAATAATTTAATGTTAATGTTTGTCACACTTCTCTTATATAAAACACTACTTCAGTAACATGTATGTAAATCCCATTTATTTTGTGTATCATGGCCACATATTCCACAGTTTTGTTTTAAATGCCCTTTGCACTGTTTTATAAAGCATAACACCTCTAGAATATACAGTGAGGTTAGTGTTATGATTCTAAATTTCCTAAAAATACGCCTGTGGGATTCATGTTTATGTACACCAGTAATTACTGGAATCATTTTTTTATATAACCAAAATACTTTATAGTTTTCCCATCACTGCCCCAAAGTAAAATTCCATACCTTAATCATGACTGGAAAAATACAAATTAAATAATCCATAGCATATGGGTACCCATGACGTCCCTTAGAGATGGAATTATATAATATTCTTTGCTCATACTTGCACATGTGGAATGGATTTGAACATGCCAAGCTGAATTCTCCATAATAAATATTTCCAAAAATTTTAATTCAGAGCTGCCTGCAATTTTATTTCCATTAAAATTGATGTGGGGTTACCAGCTGAGAATGAAATGATATTGCACATGTTTTTTCAGTATTTACAGTAAGATCATTCTTGTGAAACCATAATTCTAACTGCTGCATGACAAATTCCATTTTATGTTGAAGCGTCGCCTCCTCTTTATCATCAAAAATTATATTAGTGTCAGCATACAGGATAAAATTTACTACCTGAAAAACCCACTACTGTAGACACCACCATTCCTAAAGACATTCCTAAAGACCTATACCATCCTTAGCAGCAAAAACAAGCTGCCATAAGATACTTGTTGGAACATCTCCACACATAACTCATTACTGAATCTGACAAACAAATGGAATGGATAACAGTACAATACATCTTGTACAACAGTGGTTTCTCCCATATTGGTAGCTAGGACCAGCAAGTATGTATAGAATGAGAATCAAGGTCTTGTGCTATGGACATTAAGGACAATAATTACAAAAGGGTGATTCATTTTTCCTACTTAGGCAAAAAAACAACATTTATTGAACATCTTTAATCAATCTGTTATAAGAATTATGTATAGAACTATGAACTTTCTAGTGCAGAACTTAAGAACAAAAAATCCACAAGAATGCTTTTATGTCAGTAGAGAATGACAAACCAAGCTAAATTAGCTTTAAGCTAATTTTAATATACTAACCACAACTCTGTGTATGTAAGGTTTTCTTGACTTGTTCTATATCCACAGGTATTTATCTGTCTTGGATTTATGGAATTTAGTTTAATTCAGATTCAAAATTTACAGATAAGATCATTGAGATGTGCTATTTTTATTAACACACATGTTTTCTTTGGAGGTAAGAAGATTTAATCTTCAGTGTCCTTCACTTGTGCAATGCATGTAATATTGATGTATTTATAGGGCTTAGCACAGTCTGGAGCTTGGGCTTGCTTTGATGAGTTCAACTGTATTGATGTTGAAGTGCTGTCAGTAGTGGCTCAACAGATAATAAGTATCCAGATGGCTGTTGGGCAGAAGTTGGAGAGGTTTATTTTTGAAGGAACAGAGATATCCCTTGTCAAGACCTGTGCAGTCTTTGTCACCATGAATCCAGGGTACTGACCTTCATTACTTGCATATTTTATAATTAACTTTGTCAATTTTTGTATTGTCAAGAGAAAAGAACTACCACAGGGTTTATTATGCAGTTTGGGCAACAGGTAGTGAATGGGAAAAAAAGTGGCAAGAAATGGAATGTAATGCGGTTTTTAGGATACTTTTAAAATTCAACAAATTCAAAATTATTTTAACACTTTGGCACTGTAATGCCATGCCCATTGTGATTTGCAGCTGACTGGAATTTAGTTGAGGGCTGCACAAACATTGATATGATTACAGATGTAGAATGTTCATTACCAAATGTAAAAATTTATAAACTTTGTATTTCAGTCTTTTATATACTGCAAGATATTGTTGAAATAGAATTTATAATGCAGTTTGTATTATGAAATCAAACAGGAGGGATGTGCATGTACTATAGAACTCAGTAAACGGTGATTTTTTTCAGATGTTCAGGCCGACAAGAATTACCAGATAATTTAAAGAAGCTGTTCAGAGCTGTAGCTATGGTGTTACCTGATTATGCCATGATTGCTGAGATTTCTCTGTACTCTATGGGATTCATGGATGCTAGAAGGTATTAGTGTAGTATTTCGCAAGATCTTTCAATATTCAGTCCAAAATTTTCAGCCTTTCTTGTACAACATGTATGTAAAGGTAAAGGTTACTACATGACATGCCTATGAAGGCACAACGGGAATTGGAGGTATAGAACTAACCCATTTGCAACCTTCGTGCTGGAAGAAGTGGGTGGTCAGTGCTATCCTCTGGCCATTTTATCCCTGGGAAAGAACTGGTACCCATTGTACGGGAGGCTTGGTTGGCCTTGGAGCTAGTCTGGATGGGTACAAAAAATCTTGCATCCACTGGGATTTGATCCCTGGACTGTCCAGCCTCTAGTGAATTGTAACGTGTAGGTATTATGCATAATTGAAGATTAGGCCAACACATGTTTGATGTTAAACATTACAAATGTTTAAAGAACTTGCAGTATATCTGTTCCCTGAAAACAAGTGGTGTAGTATCCCTTTTATTCCTTTGAAATGTCATGGGCAAAGTATAATCATAGCAGTGGCCATCATATGTGAATTTGGTAGTAATCCTAGTGAGATTTCTACATCATCGTAGAGGCTGTGGTGTGATTGCATTACAATCTGTGCTGGAATTTTTGTGAATAAAATGGAACTGGGAGAGGTGTTCTGTGTGTTTCAATGTCCCCTTGTCCATTGTTGTTCCACCAATGCCACATATTCATTCATTTACTATCTTGGTGTGTTGCATACCACGCCCACAGTAACAGCAGTAACAATAACAACACTTTTACACCTGTCTGTAATGTCAAATTAAGCTTTTTGTAACATTTAGCGTAATCTAAAATTTACAGCAGAATTATTTTTCCAATCAAGGATGGTAGGGGTGATTGAATGCTACGGCATACTGGCTTACCATTCAGAGGGTCTTTGGTTTAGTTTCATATTAAAAATTTGTCAGTATGATGAAAATCATATGAAGAAGGGAGCACACCAAACATTTGAAATACAGTGCATATCAAAATACCTCAGACTGTTGACACTATTCAACATAATACAGTGAAATTTCAGTCTAGTGAAATCATGCAGGTGGGAAAATTATGTTTGTTGTATTGAGAGTTTGTTATTCTGAAAAACACTAAAATTTCAGAATGATAGTTATGAACACATAGAACACTGGAAGAGTCAAGCTTATTATGTTTAATTCATAAAAAACCTGAAATTTTCTTTCTGTTCTGCCTGTTAGTAGTCATTTTTTGGGAAACTCTTGCAGAAATTTTTTTCTCAATTACATTGTGCAGAATGTTTTTCATGGTCGTTATGATATGCCAAAGACCTGCCACCATGTTGAAACTTCATGGATCTAACCTGCACTTCCCTTAAACCCATTAGGCCAAAAGGTTATGCAAAGGATTGGGCATTCTTGTGTATAGTGATCCATTCATTTTGAGGTTCTTCAATTACATATTCTGAGAGTGTCTTTATAGAGCTTTGTCTTTGTTATCACTGCTGGCAGTTTAAATTTGTTTTCTCTGGTGAAATTGCATCAGAATTGATATTGTTCTTGATTTTCTGTCTCTTCAGAAATATAGAGAGGGTCAATGGGCTGTATTTGTATTATCTTGCCACACACTTTTTAATCCCTCTGGTTATCTGAGCTGGAATTTTTTTCTCTCGTGTAGAAAGAACTGCTTGTGTTTATTTTTATCCTCCATACCGCCCACCATAGAAAAACAAAACTATAAAATTAAACTGTAAATGTTACCACATACAGTAAACACCGGGATTGAACGTGCTTTGAAAGAGGTTCTTTCTGACACTGCTGTTACATAGATTGCAGTGACACCAGTGATTTTATACGTAATCATGACAAATGTACAGTGTGCTCACTTTTCTTACAACTTTGCTGTTAAGCACAGAGGCTACAGAACCACAGTACTATAAATAGCTCATCCTGGACCAGGCAGTTACAGTTTAGGACTCAGCTTTGCTGACTTGAAAGTTGGCAAAATGTGAGGGTGATGGGCAGAAGGATCAAGTTGCTGCTGTGAGACTGAGTAGACTTGGTGGGGCATACTGTTTGAAAGTACATACTTTAAAGGATGTTGTGAGAATGCTGCAGTAGTAGTGTTTTCACATGGTGTAGAATGATCACAATTATTCCTGTCATTTCTATATCATTGAAGGACACTGAATTAGAGTCAGTGTCTTTTAATCCAGCTGGCAAGGCACACTACAATATTAACTGATAAGTAAATGTATTTTCTGTTGCCAGTAGCATGAGCTGTGCCTGTTACAAGTGGGCCAGAGTTATGTTTTGACCTCTGATCTTGGTCTTGAACAGTATGGCAGCTCAGCTATAAAGGTGTGTTTAAAATTGCTAATTTGAAATTTTCACCCTTTGAATAGCTAACCACACAAAGTCTATGTCTGTATTGTTATGTCTTTTGATACTGATCTGCAGAAGCCATTAAAAACAACTAATTAGACGTTATCTGTGTTAGATTACGTTAAAGAGGCGAATGTGAATTTTAGCACAGAAAATTTAGTCATAGAGCAACAATTAAAATTCAGTGAGAAGCGAGTATTTCTCCTTCAGTTGATTCAAAATGCTGGCTGATCGATAACACAGAAACACTGTATGATTTGACTCAAACCAGATCGATAACACAAAAACACTATGATTTGACCCAAATCAGTCAATGTAAATGTGAATCTTATATCTCAGTCAAATTGAAACACTCATTGATTTTATTACAGGAAACACTTTTTCAAATTTAATTTTCTATATGCACCTGACTCCTGCTATCAACCAATATAAACACAACTTGGAAATGACTGCGTCCTAGAGTTACAGTGTGCTATGCATTATTTGGCCAGCATGCTTGAGGTGGGGTTGTGATGAGAGATTTGTTTTTGTCTTACGGCTTTATTTCTGTGACTTCTCCCACAAAAACACTGCAGCCATGACCATTGTCTATAGTCTCATAGTTCTTTGTAATGTAAATACCATACCATTATGATCCAATGTAACTACTAACTGTGCCACACCCCTGACACACTTCTTGAGTCTGGCAAACAAAATGTCAGATTTTGTGAAATGTGTGTATGATATTGTTAAATGATTTTATTTTTGCAGATTTCATGTTGATTGCATTGTCTTCGCAGAAGGGTGGGGTTATATTGCATTAATCGGACATAAAAGTTTACAGAAAGACATTTATTAAGTTGGCAAGAAACAGACAATTTTTTTTTTAATGTTAGTCATCCCAATGTATTTATCTTTACATATATAGTGCAACATATCAGTCAAACACAACAGTTTTTGTTACATAAAATGTTATTTTAGGGTGACATGTTTCGACTCCCTCTGAGTCATCTTCAGGCTCTCTTAAAGTACAGATCCAAGGTTAACAAATGTTCATAGTGCATTCTGGGATCCCAAACACTTACATTAGGAAGTATACTTGTAAAAAGTACAATGTCAGTAGATTTTATAATATACACGAGATTTTGGTTTAAAAAATTAAAAACAATAAAAAAATTAATATGAGTGTATGCTATATGAAGGTATTATATTCGTATATATAAAAATTAGAAGGTTACATCTAATTTATATATATATATCTATATGAATACCTTCATATAGCATAGCTACTCATATGAATTTTTTTTTTGTTTTTAATTTTTTAAACCATAATCTCTTGTGTATATTATAAAATCTACTGACATTGTACTTTTTACAAGTATACTTCCTAATGTAAGCGTTTGGGATCCCAGGATGCACTATTTGTATTTTGTATTTGTATTTATTTATAGTTCCTCAAATCCTTACAAGGCATATACCTACCGGATATTGAACTTGTCATATATTGAAACAATAATGGAAAACTATGAATTACAATTATAGTGAAGAGTTACAGTTGTATAACAAGAAATACAGTTACATATATAATAAAAACTCTTGTGTTTGACTGATACGTTGTACTATATATGTAAAGAAACAGACAAACTTCTTTCTACCGATATTTATTTATTGTGGAATATGTTAAAATGAAATTTCATTTATGTGGTATAAAATAATTCTACATATTTATTATAATGACTTGAGCTTGGGCTGGAAAGCTGGAATCATGATTTTATTGCCTGCAGGACAAAGAGATTTTGCTCTAATCTGAACTGTGCAGACTGGCACTAGAGTCCATCCAGGCTCCTGTTCATTGACCACTCCATGTAGTGCTAGTTCAAGAATGCAACTCTCCACTCCTTATATGCCTTCATGTCCTGCAGGGGGCAGGCAGGTTTTGTGGTAAATTTATGTTTGCCTGTGTGTGAAAGAACAGTTTTATGTTTACCTGTGTGTAAGGTTACAGTTTCCTGATTATGTTTGGGGTGCCTTTCTTTTTTTGAAATATTATTATGGTTATTATAGTGAGATACTGCAATTAATTTATACCTCCAATCTGGTAGCACAATTTGTTATACAGTCGTATATAATTACTGTTGACACAACTCTTTATCAACATTTCTGTTAGATCTTTAAAGTGTATGGCAAGATGTGTCAGCCCACATTTAGGTCATCAGGCCCATATTTTAAATAAAATATGTGGCATGCTTAATTTATGTAAAGTGTGGGCCTGGAGGTGATCTGAATGTGGAACAAAACATGTTGCCATGTACACCCAAGGCCTATTAGTAATGTTCAATAAGTGGTTGTGTCGATGACAGTTGCATACTACCTTGCAATACAAGAAAACACATTGAGATGTCTGAGATGAAGAAAGTACATTTTGTAATTAAATTGTGTTATTTACATGCATTTTCACTTGTATTCAAAAAATTGTGTTTGCAGTCTGGCAGAGAAAATTGTGCACACCTACAAGTTATGCTCAGAACATTTGACTGTGCAGAGTCATTACAATTATGGGTTGCCAGATGTTAAAGCTGTGCTGGCTGTGGCTGGCAATCTGAAGCTGAAGTACAAGGATTGGGACGAGTCTGTAATTGTCCTTCAGGCACTTGTTGATGTTAACTTACCAAAGTTCCTGTCACAGGTTAGAATAATTGTTGCACTATGTAGAAACATGCAGGTACACAAAATTTACTTTTTTTTATACTCTGTGGACCACTTTATCTGTGGTTAGTCTTGGTTAATTTTATGCTCATTTCACCAGTTTATTTCTTTTCATTCTGCCATTTTCTGTCCCTCTTGTCCTTCCATTATCAATCCACCACTTCTTCCTTCCCTTGTTCCTGCTACCCATCTGTTTCCTCCCCTCTTTCTGATGGTATATTCTATATGACATAGCATGTGGAAGAGATGAATGTAATCTTCTTTCAGAGAGAGGGATGCCATGTGTTGCATACATGATTTATTTGTCCAGTGCTCTTCTATGAAGATCTTTAGTAGTCTACCAAATAATATCGAGAATCTCAGGAATGGAAGGGTGCAGTTTAAACTTGTACTAACTGAATATCTTATATCTCATTCATTTTATTCACATACAGATTTCTTTGAACATCATAAAAGTAGTACATAGAATTGGTATTTTAAATTTTAACTCATATTGAATTATTAACTTGTATTATGCTGTTTACTTTCCCTTGCATAATAAGAATAACTTTGATGACTAGTATATATATATATATATATATCATATAAAAGTTATATATAACTTGTAAAAGTCTTATATTCTCTGATATATTTACTCTTTTCATATTGTACTTGTACTGTTTGTGTTGTGCATGTTTGCTATTCTTGTGTGTTGTACATTGAGACTTGTCACACATCCGACTGTTGCTTGACAGGTCTTTTGGATATATAAAATTAATATGTATGTATGTATGTATGTATGCATGTATGTATGTATGTATGTATGTTTGCGTGTTACTGTAGGATAGGTCTGCAATAACAACTACAGTAATCACATTTGACATGGATATTTATTTTCAAGTATTATTTGTAAATGGATGGAATCGGTGTACAACACCTGCATATGTGTTGCGATGAAGGAGCGGTGATTTAATTCCACCAGCAGCTAGTGCCAGCCACAGCAGTCCTGCCCAAACTGCTCCTGTCTTGCAGAGTGGAGAAGAGTGCATCTGTCGCATGACAAGCAACCAGCAACGGACCTTCCTGGCCAATAAGATCCGGGCAACTATAGCCGGGCGAACGTAAAGTGCGATGATCCTGGAGAATCGGCTGGAGGTTCGCAGTACTGTTGCGTGGTGGAGAGCTGGGCAGAGAGTGCCGCTCTATCAGGAACTAAGCTGTGGAGGTGGTTCAGTTGCAAACGAGTGGAGTATGTTGCTCAGTAGTGTATCGAGTAGAGAGTGCACCATTCAACGCTGAGCGATGAATGCTACTGCTGGTCGATGAGAAAGAAATACTCTGTGATTCTGGGTCCATTAGCAATAAGCAGTGAGTGCTGTTGGAGGAACCAACCCAACCCACAAACAAGCTAAGTGAAAGCGGCGACTTGTTTGAGTGCAAGTTGACGGTCATTGGCCTGCTTACCCATTCGTGTGTTTTACTGCATCAATTGGCTTAGTAACAAGACACCTTAAATTATAACTAAGATTGCACTTATGCCTGTTACCAATGTCCAAGGTGCATTGGTAGCAATGCCAAGATTGAAGCACTTGCGGCTTCCTTGTATTGGTGCAGGTGGCAGACGTCCACATCAGAAGCACGTAGTCCATTATTGCACAGATGAGCTGCATACCAGCAGGACACCATTCCGGATAAAGAGACTACTCCTGTTTAGGAGAGTAAACAACACTTCCATTCCCTGATCTGCCTTCTTACCTGATATTAGTCGACCAGTTCAGCGGTATCAACCCAATTGATTGGATTCCTAAAAAACTGAATTGGCCAGGATGTGCCTACCAGTCTTACCAGAGAGTGCAGTGTTCTCCAATATACTGATGAGATCCACAATTCTTTCAGCCACCACACTAGGTCTCTTAGATATGCCTTCGGGTAGTTGATGAGCGCAGCTGTCTGGCAGGAAGCGGCTGTTACGTCTGTGTCTGCGTAGAGAGCCATCTCGATATGGTGGAAAGGCATAGGCATGTTGACATACAGACTGAAGGATGGGAGGGGGAAATTACTTCTCCCCAATTCACGCTAGTCTGCTTGCCAAGATACATGAATGTGTTTGGACGGACGTTTCGAACATCTGACCACGGAGTTAGGAAGGGATGGTTTTCACGTGGTACTAGGGTTAATGAAGGACCATTAGCTCATAGAGGAGACCGTTGAACGATATACTATCAAAAGTCTTGGTGGTGGTGGTGGTGGTGGTGGTGGTGGTGGTACTTTGTTGGGGCCCTTACAGAATGTATGCAGGTTTGATGCGGTCTGCTGACATGGTCATCTTGAATGTTTGTCGGTGCCTGCAGTGACTGTTCAATTTGCTGTGTGGTAGGTCCAAAGTGCAGACTATATCATCCTGCCATATTGCAACGTGTGCTGAGTCCTAGAGGTCCTTGTAGAGTTATATGGGGGACTTGGAAGGGCATACTGTCAGAATTGATTGAATTTAATTCATGTGGTGGAGGAGATGGTTTGAAGTTAGTGGTGGCGGGTACTACGAGCTTGCCGTGGGACTCCAGGGGCTCGACATAGACAAGTTCAGTTGTGGAAGGTTGCAAGTCCTTGTAGTTGAAGTGTATGACGAGAACTACGATAGAACTTCGGTCTGTTGCTTATCCTGATTGCATATAATGGCTCTTTTTAGCATGCTGTATAATAGTTCCACAAGACAATTGGCAGCAAGATGGTTGGGGCTTCTCCTGCGAAGATGGAGGCAACATAGCCTTGCCAAGCAGACGGGACTCGAACAGGCGCCCTTGGTCTCCGTGATGGTCGGTGGGCATCCCGAACAGGATAGAAAACGAGTAGAGAGCTTAACACTGTCTCTGCAGTGATGTCCGGCCAGCTCGTGAATCTTTTCACGGTAGTGAGGCAGTGTTGAAATCCTGCTGAGGACAGTACAGTACCAACAAGGTCACTGGGGATGTGAAGGACGGGGGGAGTCGCCAGAGGGAAGCCACCAAATGGAGTAATTGTAGAAAGCCATCCTGCCCAGACTTCTAACAGCATTCATGTCTTAGCAATAAACGAAGTTTCTACAGATTATTCATTACATAGCACCCAGCAGCAGCATGCATCGCTCAGCATTATACAGAGCACTCTCTTCTCGACATGCTGACAGAGTGGAAATCTGCCCAGCTCTCCATCGCGCAACCATACTGTGCATATCTGCCCGACTCTCTGACATCATCGCACTTTGCGTTCACTCTGCTGTTGTTGACCGGGCAGTTCCAAAGCAATGTTACTTGTCGTTTGAAGAGATCACTCTGCTCCACTCTTCAAGAGACCAGTTCTTTTGGCATGATTGCTGTGGCTGGTGCCAGCTGCTGGTGGACCTCAATCTAGGCTCTTATACCGCAACACATACACAGGACTTGCATACTGACTCCATCCCTGTACAACTAAGACATCAGTAAATATCCATGTTAAATGTTTTTTGTAGTTATTATTCAGAAAACAACCTATCCTACAGTAACCCACATATGTATGTATTTATATACTCGTGTGTGTGTGTGTGTGTGTATGTAAGTAATCAGAGTGTTGGAAATCTAGTATATTCTTTATGCTGCATTGTTAACATTCACAGTTACATGCAAAGCTACTTATTTTGGTAATAATAGTCTATAGATATAATGTCAGCTGTTTAAGTGTGATGGGTTAAAAAAATATGAGAAAAGGAGAATTTTTTATCTTCACATCGTAACAGTAACAGTAAAATAGAAATATCCTTCATTCATTGTAATTTTGGTAAAGTCCTAAATATCCCACACTAATAGCAAACTTGCTTCTTTGTCTCTAATTGGTGTTAATGATTTAAGCTGTTACCTGAACACAATAACTTGGTTAGATTTTTTTTAACATTATTGTAGGATGTGCCACTATTTGAAGGGATCTACTCGGATCTTTTTCTGGGAATTGAACTTCCACAACGAGAGTGTGATGTGCTTGTTAGTTCTCTGAAAGAATGCATTGCACTGCACAACCTCCAAGCTACACCTTCTTTCATGCAGAAAATTGTTCAAGTTTATGAAATGATTCTTGTGCGACATGGCCTTATTATTGTAGGACTACCTATGGGAGGCAAGACTCAGTTATATCGGGTATGTATTGTTTATGGGCAAAAGTGTTTGTAGGTAATACTGCATTATAATATAAACATTCAGGGATTGTAGTTTATTTTAATAAAGCCATATCCACTGCATGAGGGCATGTGTATTAAAAGATACTGTTCATAGTTGAAGAATGTGATGGTGTAGGAGACAAGGTCTCAAAATTCTTGATTTCAAACTTTTGCCGTGTTCTGAAAGTTTTATGCTTTCTTCTGGGTAATTCCCTGGCATCTGAATTTTATATGCCGATGTTCTGGAACACACTGTTCCATCTTCATAGGCGGATAGGTGTGAAGAATGACTAGGTTTGAGAATTTTGGAGTATCTTGATTTCAAACTTTTGCTGTGTTCTGAATGTTGTATGCTTTCTTCTGGGTAATTCCCCAGCATCTGAATTTTATATGTCACCGTTTCGGAACACTCTGTTCCATCTTCATAGGCAGATAGGTATGAAGAATGACTAGGTTTGAGAATTCTCAAACCTAGTCATTCTCCATACCTATCCGCATACAACATTTAGAACACAGCGAAAGTTTGAAATCAAGAACATTTCACCTTTATGGGGAGGAAACTGCAAGACACATTCGACTATTTGAAAAACTCCTCATCACATACTCCAGTAGTCTCAACCATAGTCATTTTTCATACCTATCTGCCTATGAAGATGGAACAGACAGAGTGTTACGAAACGTCGGCATATAAAATTCAAGATGCTGGGGAATTACCCAGAAGAAAGCATACAAAAAGGTCTCAGGAGATACAACCGTTAATGTACATAACACACTTTGAAGCCTTTTTGAACATGTTGCTGAGGATTTGCTTGCTTCACTCATGAAACTTTTTTGTTTCTGCTAAAAAGCAAACTTCTGATGTTGGGACTACTCCAGTGCCTGATTATTGGAATATCCAAATTATTGGATGTCAGATTAAAGGAATTTTGGTGCATTTGTACAGTCTTTGATCAAAATTTGAAGTTTCAAACACTCTTATGTCATGTTAGATGCTGGCTGAAGCATTGGCAGCTATAAGTAATAATGAAAATTCAACCATGGAGGAATACAGAGTTCATTACCAAATCATCAATCCGAAAGCAGTTACTCTGGGACAGCTGTATGGGTGCTTTGATCAGGAGTCATATGAATGGTCTGGTGGTAAGTTGTAATAATTTCTGTGTTATAACTGATTTGAAACTGGTGGCCAGTGCTAATATAAACTGCGCTTCACTATCCCAGGTGTATTGGCCAATATATTTCGAGAATACGCAGCTGCTCCTACGCCAGATCGCAAGTGGATCCTTTTTGATGGACCAGTTGATGCAATATGGATTGAGAGATTGAACACAGTGTTAGATGATAATAAGAAACTCTGCCTTATGTCTGGAGAGATAATTCAGGTATGTTGCATTTTTGTTAATTTTGGCAAATATTCTGTTGTAAATGTACTTTCTGTAAATGAACAGATCATATGCAAGAGTTTGAATAGTCTAAAAGTGTAAAATTTACTCATCTGTAATTAAAGCCCACACCATAAAGACATATTAGGGAGTGACCCATCCTTAAGCACTAGATGTAGCTGAGTGGTTACTTCATATCCTGTCAGTTTACTGCCAGCCATATTGTGTAGGAAACATGGCAGGGAATAGAAAAATAAATGCCCTTGTCACTAGCCCATAGCCAGCTATGGCATAATATCAGTCAATCCCACAAATCCATTTACTAACATAATGAATTCTGTGTCATATACAACACAATGGGTGGTGCTGGTGCAGCCTATGTACAGGAAGGATAATTCTACCAGCAATTTTATTCTGTAGGCTACTAAATAAAGCAGTCCAGGAATGTCAGTTCTGGTCATTTGCTACAGTTGGTTAAGGTATGTGTGAGTAAGTGATTTTGCGAGTAGACTAAGGAATTCCATGAGGAAGACATCTAATATGTGGTGATAGTCACAAGCTTTTTTGTTAATGGTAACTGTGTGTTCAAGTTGGGGAGATTTTTTCAGGGTACCTCCGTTTGACTTTCCCAATATGTACATACAAATAAATATTTCCTGCCATATGTACTTACTTACTTACTTACTAACTTACTTACTTACTTACTTACTTACTTACTCCATGTAGCAGAGCCCTTCTTGAGAAGCTACACGGTTTTCAGCTTAGTGAAGAAATTCCCCACATTTTATGAAACTTGAAGGTTCATTACAGCAATTTTCTTGCCATATTCTAATGTTAAAATGCAGCATATAAAGGATCATTTAGTTCAGAATCCTTTGTTTTCTCACCACCTATCTGGAAATATAACAGTAACTCTGTGAGTCATTACAACTATACTTTTTGGCAAAAAATGTGAGAGCATGGGAAGTGGAGTATAGTGTATGTGTCTGAAAGCATGCGGCATACTTGTAAATGTTACCGTTGCATGCGCACACACATTACCAATGAAGGTATCATTGTTTTGGTAACCTCCTGCAGAAATGAAGTTCATGAAGTGGAACAAAATTCTTATGTGAAAATAGCAGGTGTCTGCAGTATAAATAAATGAGAATGCCATCCAGAGCTCCATGAGTAACTTTATGATCATGCTGTACTACTGAATGTTGCAAGGTGGGTACAGATATTCTGAACCAGAAGAGTGTCAACTGCTGGCATTTATTACATTGAATATTCCATGTCTATTCACACAGATATGTCAGAGTTCATAACTGAACAGTACATGGATGAAGATAGACACTAGATTGTGAAGGTATTCTAGCCAAACATTGATTGAGTTGGAGTCTCAGTTGGACCGCCCTTTAGAAGGTTCTTTTGGCATTTACTGTTTCCATTGACAAGTCTATGGTTTTATCCTCTGAACCGAATGTATGTGACTTTTCAGCATTTTGGGAACTTTGTTCCTATAGCAAAGTTAATTAAATTTTAATTATAATCAGCTGAAGTTTTCTAAAATATGGCCAGCCTATGAAAATAGACCCTCTTTCATTGCCTAACCAATCACAGGAGTCCATTGTTTCTTGAAGAAGTCATGCTGAATAATGAGAACGGTGGAAAGAAAGTGATGATTTGAAATTAAGACATGGGAGAAGACCCCTAGAATTGATTGAATGAGCAGGAAGTGAGGAAGCAAGAGGCAGTGAATCATAATGTTATATCTAAGATTTTTCTTTACATGCATTTGTGAGTGTAGATATATTTTCCACAAAATTTAAAATAAGTCAAAGTTGGTGGGAAGTGTTACATTCTCTTTACAGTATTAGCCTGAAAAAGTTGGCGTCCTGTAACTGTGATAAGACCCTGAAGAAAACCTTATGCTCGCCAAGTTAGAGGTAGACTGTGCACCTGAATGTCACTTCCTCCTCTTTAGAAGATTAATTTGGGAAATTAGGAAAATATGTCTCTTATGTTGTGGGTGCGATGGAAATCCTTCATGGATGGCAACATTATTAACCAAGCATAAGGGATTTCTGGGTACACAGAGCTCCAAATCTATGGCACAAGTTGAAATTCTGCAGGATTGCTGCCAAGTGGGTGTTATGCCATTGACATTACAGTAACAGTAGATTCACTACAAGACTAGTCACATCAATCTGGAAGTGTTTTGTTACCAAGGGAACAACGTGTTAAATAGGATTATTACAGTCAATGAAATGTGGGCAAGTGTGTGAACTGGAATATTCCGGTGACAGTTTTCTGTGTAGCTTCATCCACAGTCACCATAAAATACATGGTTTGACAAAACCCGTCACTCACAAAACTGATGGTCATTTTGGCATACAGTGTTCTTGTGTGTGATACTGTACTACAGGTTTCACCTGAGAATGTATAACAATGCATGTAATATCTGCAGTACCACCTTTGTGATGCATTTGGAGAAGTATCCAGAACTGGTTAAAAGTGCAGGCATCCTTCATGATAATGCAACAGCCCACTAAGCAGACACTTAAGAATTTCAAATGATCCATAACTGTGTACTGAGAAATTAGATATTATATCAAAACTGACAAATGTGCCTTAATTATATGGAAGTGTATTATGTATACGATTTACCTCCTATATGTTTTGGCTTTGGCCACTCATGTGGCAATATTCAGGGAGGTACATTACAGAGGATAGATGCATTGAGATGTTACACATCTTTTAAAATACATATTAAAGATTAAAATACAGATAAAAATATTTAATGCTTGCTTCTAATGGGTAGTGGGTAGTATGTATGCAGTAAGTCACCATCCAAGCAAGGGGTATTGATGTTATCAGTACAGTAGACCACTCTATATTCTTTTTGTATTGAAGACCATTGATTGAGGGTGTTCAAAAACAAAGTGCTGAGGAGATTGTTTGAACCCAGGGCAGAAGAAACAACCTTACATTGAAGAAAATTGGATACTGGGGAACATCACTATTTGAACCCTTTTCCACATACTATTATGACATTCGTACAAAGGAGAGTGAAATGGACCAGATATGTAGCATGCATGAGGGTGGTGAGAATTGCATATAAATATATAGTCTGACAACATGACAGGAAGAGACTGCTTGAAGGTATACAGATGTGGTGCAGATGGAGGGTTCTCCACAATAGTGTGTAGTGAAGTGAATTGGGTTTATTTGGCTCAGGATAGGGACTGGTGGCAGAATCTTTTGATCAGGCAGGCAACCTGCAGGCTCCTTAAAATACAGGAAATTTCTTTGATTACCTGAGGAACTTTCTGTTAACTTCTCAAGTAGAAGAGTTTTGCATGGAGTTGGTGAGAGAGGCAGGGTAGACTAAGATGTGATAAGAGAGGACTGGGTAGGAGATCCACATCAAATCCAATTTATTTTGACCAGAGTTTTGAGAATGACTAGAATCCTTTGACTTGCATCAGTGAAGGTATGCTTTTGAGACCAATTTTGACAACCTTTATTTTCAGATGTCAAAAAAGATGAACGTGATCTTCGAGCTTGCTGACCTGGCAGCAGCCTCACCAGCGACAGTATCACGTTGTGGAATGATTTATGTTGAACCAAGCCACTTAGGATGGCGAGCTCTTCATGCTTCTTTTAGCAATGTGCTTAAGGAAAAGATTGTACCAGAACAGTTAGAGCTGCTAACAGAATTGATAAAGTGGTTGGTGCCTGCTGTTTTGAGTTTTGTTATGCACCCATCTTGCAAACTCTTTATTGTAACTTCAGATATTCATCTTTATAATGTAAGTAACATAAATTAGATTTTAAGAATTCTTTGTTTTCCCCCAAAATTGCCATAGCAGCTAAATGTCAGAGAGACACTTTCTGTTCTGAAATAATGCAGAATGCATTATCCCTGTTTATATGAAGCAATTGTAGGTCTCATTGCAATCTACAATTTCTTCTTTGAATTCTTTCCCATTGTGATGAATATTTAATAACACCTTAGTTTTAACAAAAAGAAGGAAGACAGTTTCTTGACAGTCTGAGATTTATGTATCAGTTTCACAAGAACGTTGCTGCTTAGAGTTTTCTAGATGGATATGATATCTGTCAATGAAAAAGCACGAACATCCACACTATAGGTGGTGGGATATGACATGCAGTTTGAATGTTCATGTGGCCACTCTTGGTATCAACCCATAAAGCACAGTGACACCTTTCTTGTACCCCCAAGTTTAGCTGTCAAAATCTGTTTATTTTAAAGAAAGTATATTTTGGGTTCCATTTGATTCTCAAAATAAGTGATTGTTGTACAGCATTAATTAGGTGGTTTTTATTTTTAATGTGCAGAGTATTTTCTTGAACTTAGGAACTGAGGTTTTAAACATTGCTTAAATCAGTTGTGGGACTGATGTGGCCCTCTTCCTTTTCCTGTATGGCCAATGAAGCCTTTAGTTTATTGACATTTTAATCAACATCAGGCCCATATAAATCTGTAAGCCACAATGTATTTTTTTGTACTCTCTTTAAAGTGTGGAATTTTCATGAGGCAGGTGGATATTTACTTGAAGAGTTTAAAATGGACTGTCCTGTAAATAAGATGTAACAGTCCTTGCAATTACTGAGAATTGCTCTTTACAATTTCCTGCTTTTTTTTTTTTTTGAGGGTGAGGTATATGACATGGCAGCGAAGAGAAAAACGTGTAGAAGTGCAAGGTTATAAGATTCCCTTGAGTATAATGTAGCAGACACCCACAATGTAAAATGACAGTTATATTGTGGATGTTTTTAAAACTTCAATCGAGGCTGTGTGTTATTTAAGAATAAGAATGGCTAGCCTCATGTACATGGCACATCTGGGAAAGTAAAGAATTGCAAAATCCTCTAAATGAAGATCATTGGCAGGCAATAAATGGATTCAGAACTGCTGGGTTGTTATTGTATAAGGGAGTAGTTGCGTGGAAAAACTGCAAACTCATCTAAGAGCCGACAAAGCTAGAAAAGACATAGGTCTTTATCATCAAGTTGGGTTGTCAGTGTGATATTAAGCTGATTGTCAATCTCCAAATGACTGACTTTGCACTGGACATCAGCAGCTTTCCTTGAAACAGACACTGCCAAAATGAGTTTTTTAATGGCAAACTAAAATATCTAACTATACACTATCAGATAATTCTTGGTGTGTACCTGCTGCCATTTGCTTATGTATGATTTCTTAGCACAAATTCCATTCTAGTTATTAAAAGTTAAAATTGATGTCAATATTATTAGAACAATTTGACTTTGGATAAGAGTCATAAAATCTAAAGGGGGAGTAGGAGAATGGAGAGCACTTCCTAATGCTGCAAAAAAAATATTTTGAGAATATACTTCTTACAAAATCTTGTGCAGTGTTTCATAATCTAATCAAACATGAATAGATTAAATACGATTTGATTTATCATTGTTCAGATATGTTTTAAAAACTCATCATGGTTGTAAAAGGTGTGCACCACTGAATTAGATCAACTGAACATGTACAACATTTCATCCAGGGTTGAATAAATTATGGCTCTCAAGTCAAACAGCCCACAAAAAATTCAGTATGGTCATGTGTAGCTCAACACATATAATGTGGAAATAAATAAAATAGATAAAGTCAAAATTTTTACGGAAATTCAATATTTCAGAACCTTAGTATGTATATGTCGTGAATGAGACCAAAATTGGATTTAAAAAGAACTTTTTTGAAATATGAACAAACCAGGAAGACTTGAAAGAGTTTTTACAGCTGTTGTAATGAGGAAACATTAGTTAAACTTACTAAGCGAACTCAGAGCGTGTCAATCATTCTATCCTACTTGCCATATATGGAGGCCTGCAGCTTGACTGACCTACTGAGTTTCCTCATATTTTGTATTTGTCTTGGAATATGACTGTTTAAGGTCAGGTATGTAAACTAAAACGATGACAAACGTACTTCCCTCTTTATATAACCCCCAACCCCTCCATAGTTACAGTACAGTATTCTTTTGGAGAAATCTTTCAGAACATTATTCATTTGGCACGATACTCGACACTGTACCGACGAAACAAGTACCTATGAGAAGAAGATTAATCAGTACTCGACACTGTAAACAAGTGATTGTTATAGTAACTAAGAGACACCGAGAATGTATTACGGCATACCGCTATTACAAGATAAGCTTTAACAGTTGTGTTGTAACTAACTTTAATTTTACCACAAAATTTAGTCGAGTCCAAATTCCGTTCAGAATTCTAAATTACATACTTTTTGACATTAAGAGAGGCAAGAACATTAATTCGAACACCTCTAGTACAAACTGTTTCTTTGTAACTAACTTGTGTGAAATTATAGATTAGTGTTAGTGTTGTAGAATATAGACTTAGACAAAGAAGTCTCTGCTATCGTTCATTACCGAAACCCCATAGTAACTCTCCGACATTTTGCCTAGGAATAGGCTGGTGGCAGCATTCAACCTACCCTAGATTAAATTCTAGACCCAGAGGACTTAATGCCTCAACCCTCCCAGTGTCTACCAGGGCATAGTTTGGTGGAAGTCAAGCCCCATAACCCTTGTGTTCACGACATATACTTAATATTGATAACTACCTCAGCATGTAGGTGTTTTTAATATCATGTTGGAATTAATGATTAATAATGTGACATGTACCTATCTAACAGCTTTGTAATGACATAATTTCTTGTGAGGCTCTGTGAACTTCAGTCACTTCTAAATGATCTGATTCTGACCATTTGTGCTTCAAGGTATGTAGTTTAACAATAAAGCAATAAGACTGATTTTTCCCTAGCTATAATGGCAGCACTAGAGCCTGTTAACACAGACAGCCACCTTGATCCTTCCTCCATCCCCACTTGCAGTGGCATGGTATTTCATTGCCTTATGTGGAGTAGGTGTGTGACATTTCAGGATGTGTTTGTGAGCCTTGTCGTGCAAATGGAAATATGGAATATTGTGCAGCGGTATGCCATCTTTTTTTGTGTTAAACATGATGAGAATGCCACCACAACACATGGAAATCTTCAGCAAGCATTTGGAGATAATGCAATGTCAAGAGCACAAACCTTTCACTGGCACAAAATGTTGTCTGAAGGCAGAACCCTGGTTGAAGATGAGCAACACAGTGGATGACAACAGTACGGGCAGGTGACGACACAGCACGGGTAAGAGAACTTGTTTGATCTGATCAAAGATTAGCAGTAAAAATGATTGCTGATGAACTGAACATGAACTGGGAAACCGTTTGATTAATACTGACTGAAGAATTGGGGATGAGAAAAATTTGTGCCAAGATTGTTCGCAGGAATCTCACAGATTAACAACAGGATGCACAGATGGATGTTCATGTAGATTTTCTGGAACAATATGATCCAGAGACCAAACATCCAAGTTTGAAATGGTGTTCAGAGCGACCACCAAGCCCAAAGAAAGGAAACAAGTGTAAATCAAAAGTGAAATGTGTGCTTCTTTGATTGCATGGGTATTGTTCACAAAGAGTGGGTTCCTGCTGGGCAGACAGTATTACTACACAGAAATTCTTGAAAGGCTGAGAAAGAGGGTCATACAGGGTCTCAAACATTGTGAAAAACTGGATTCTTCATCACAACAACATGCCAACCCATGCAGCACTCTCAGTAGCACATTTTATGACATTGAAATGTGTTACAGTAATGCCGCAGCCTCCTTACTGACCTGATCTCGCACTTTGTAACTTGTTTTTATTTCAAAAAGTAAATTTGACATTGAGAGGACAGCATTTTGAGTCAACAGAAGCCATTCAAGTGGCTGTGAATACAGGCCTTAAACAACATCCCACAAGATGCCTTCCAGGAATGCTACAAACAATGGCAACACCACTGGAAAAGGTGTTTGTAGGTACAAGAGAAATACATTGAAGGTGACCACATTTAAGTTGATGAAAAGTAAAATAATTTTTTTTTTTAATCAGTCTTATTACTTTATTGGCAGATCTAATAAGTGTTGGCTGTTTGAGCAGGGTCACTATATTGTGCTGTTTGTTGAAATTTGGTATGAGTAATAGCAGTGTGAATTTTTATTTTTTAACCAAATTATAAAAGTCCAGTTATGCATACTGAAACAAAATAACTTCAATCAAAAATGTATGTGGATTTGAAATTGATTCTGTTTTGGTTCATGTTGTATTCAAAGCCTTCTTTTCACATCACAGTCCTTCTCTGTGTTGCTGACATGCATGTTGGAAGGAGAGTCTCAAGTCAGCATTGTGTCGCTTCAGTGCATTCTCGTTTTCTGTCTGGTGTGGGGTTTTGGAGCTACCGTGACAGGTATAGTGTGGGTTAATAATCCCTTCTTCACTTCCATGCAATTTATGGACTTTCCAGTACTTTAAGTGAGGCAAGCACCCAGTTAGCTTTGAATCATTCTGCTATTTGTTCAGCTATGCAAACCACCCTACCTGGAATTAGTTTCTCTCACACCTTTATCTCACTGAAATACTGCAAAAGAATAGTACAAACAAAGCTGACTGTTATAAAACATTATTTAAATAAATGCATTATCTTAATCAAGTGTTCTTTCTAGTTCTTCTGATAACCTTGATTTCTTCCAAAAAATTAGCTATGCAGAGTGTTAACGAAATACGTAGCACCATAGTAGGTGCATTTTCTATACACCAAACAATTCAACATGTGTTTAATAAAGATTCATCCTTGGGACATTTCGTTTTTTAATTATGGTCTGCTTGAAAAGAGAAGCACAAAGTGAGTGTAGTATTCATTCCCACACTGCAAACTCGCTGCATGCGACCCTCCCCTCACTTAAACATGATGTTGCCTGTATGCATGATGAGATGATAGTGTTGCTGTATAATTCGAAACCTTATTCTGTGCTAGACATGGTCAGCTGATATGAACATCATATTTTGACATGCGTAGGACTGCTGTTTGCAGTAACGTAACTCCAAAAAGTAAAACAATTCTGGCATTGTTCAGTGCCTAAGGGACAGGTAAACATATGTGTTTGCAGAAACAGAATGAGGAAAACAAACAACAGCCTTAAGAGCAAACCTGGAAGACAGAATCCTGGAATATGTTTCTGAACATCATAGGACCAGTATATAGGGGATTGCACCTGCAGAACATATTTTTCCTTCACTGTTTGGCAGGCCATGCATGAGGAGCTCCTGTATTGTTACTGTTTGCAATCATTACAAGGCCTAACCCCACATGATTACGCTTAGTGAGCACAGTGTTGTTGTATGAAACCTAAAGTACATTTTCACTGAGTTGAAAAAGTTTTATTGGTAAAAAAATATATTTTTGTTTACAATAACTATTTATGTGTTTCTGCTTTTGTACCACAGCCATCATCTGTCTAAACCAGTATGAAAATAGAAAAGCACAAAAATAATTGTACATCACATATCAATTCAGTGTGGTAATGAGATCTCACACCTTTCAACAGTTCATTGTGTACATTATTGTTTTCTTTAGCCCTGTGGTTTCAGTGTTGTATTTGTTACATACTATATGTTACATTTAGTTATAATTAGTGTATGAAGCTCTTAAAAACCTTTAAAATACTGGGAAGAAATAAAACCAGATGAGACAACAACATACTTTATAACAAAATGTTGGCCCATTGTAAGGAAAAAAGTGATTTTTGATAGGTGTACTAAAAAATAGACAACAAGAAGAGAAATTCTAATCATCAAATAAAATTTTTAAAGAAAGTTTTGAGGTTGTTAAGAATTTCACATAATTTTCAGTAAATATAAAGTAACATAAATTCAACATTAATACTACATGGGTGAACAATTTTATATACATAGTGAACTGTTGTAAGCTGTGAGATATCACTACCAAATTGCATTGATACCTGATACAAATTTAATTTGATACTTTCATACTGTTAGTGGTTCAGCCACATGATGGCTTAGGTATAGAAGCCAATACTTGTAGCTAGTTACTGTAAACAAAAGGGAAATTGTTTACCAATAAAGTTGTGTGGACTGAATAAAGAAGTACTTTTGGTTTCATATTAGAAAGACAGTTGGATGCCACACACAAAGATAGGGTTTTGTCTATTGCTTCTTCACCAGTTTGATAGTAATCCTCTTCTTCTGCCCATTGTGATATTTATAGATGTGGTAAGATTTTCTCACGTTGGCATCATGAAATTCACAATCAGCATTTGTAGACATATATCAGTCCACATGGAATCATTCCATTGTGATGCCAGTGATTTTCATTCAGTGTTTGGGTGGACATAGTAAGAAATACTGGTGGGCCATGGTGTGTCCACTATAGGCTGACAGAGACTGTTCATCATAACCTTTTACACAGTATCCCTCCTTAGTGTATAATTCACAATGGGCAAAGATTTTGTGTGTAGTTCATGCATGATGGAGCTCTGCTTTATTTTAGTATTGCTGTTACAGCATTTTGGAATAAGAAATATCAAGTTTGGTAGTTGGAGTGGACCAGTTGCATGGCTCACAAGATCACATATGTATCTCAAACTCACTTTATTTTTATTAATGGGATTATTATTACAGGTGTTACATATGCTACAGCATTTAATGGTGTAGCAAAACTACAAAGTGCTCAAGATAGTTAAAAGTTCGTATCGAGCATACCTGGAGTTTTTAAACACGTGCCACAGTCCTTAACTAAATGTGCAGTGGGTCATGTGGATGTACAGTGACCTCTTGGGAATTTGTTATAATGTTTTGTTACCAAACAGAAAACCGTAATATTTAAATGGGTGAGTTATAAGTAAACACCTCCCTGTGGACAAAATTACACATTCATTTTTACCCTTCTCCTACCAAACTAAAGGGACCAAAAGTAAATTCTGGAGCATCCAAGGACTCATGTTTACACAGACATTTTACCTTGTTTTTATGCTTAGCCACTAAAGAGATGTCAGGCATTTCAGAAACATTCTGTATATAGGTGTTTATGAATTTCTTTGTTCCGAAAAATAGCTAAAACTCTGGCAGTATTGTTTGTTTATAGGAGATTCATTAGCATGCATGTAAAATCATTTTTTATGGGCATGATTATAATGTGGTTTCTTACCTTATTTACTGCAAGTACCAGTTGCAATAGTATCTTTATTAACTTCAAGCCCACTTCCTCCAAGTGATTTATTAATTAAACTTCTCTAGAAATTAACCACTGTCTTTATCATAATGTTGTTCATTCTATGCAATGGAAATATGTATTCTGTTTACTAAACCAACAAAGGCATAATATACACAACAGTGCAGTTCTATCTCTCCTACATCTTTCAGAAATTACATCGCCTTCATCGGAGAGTATGACACAAGTTATTTAAAACACATTAAAATATGATGCAATTATAGGACTAATATACATTTGTGTCATAGTGATATCTGTAGCAATGTTAATATGATATCAGATAAAATAAAACATAGGAAAGTAGTGTATACATAGTTAAGAGTCTATCTATTTGGAATATTTATAGCACCATACAAACATCTAAAATTTTGGGATTGGAAGTTATACTCTTTTGTTTGTGGTGTGTGCATATGTTGGTTTTATAAGTAAAACATGTAACTGATGCTTTATTTACAGAATGAATGTGTTGCTATTAAGGGAAAGAGAGAAACTGAAGTTTCAACATTATTTTAGGTGCAAGCAGGAAAATATTTGACACCTTCTACAGAGCATTGCTTAATGGACAAAATGCAGATTACCCAAAACCCAAGATGTTCACTTTAGCCAGAAATCAGCTGTTTCCTGAACATCGTCTCGTGTTTGATTGGATTTATGACAAGAAAAACAATGGTTCTTGGATTCCATGGATGGACATTGTGGACAAAGCCCAAACTCAGTTGGCCTCAACTGTCAGGGTGAGTCAGATGTGTGGAGTAGATAATCTATATTGTTACAGGCATTAATATTTTCTTGCATCTATTCTCATTGTCTTAAGTTTATCACACTGTAGATCCAAATCAGGCCAAACTCAATCAAGTGAGTTGAATTCACAATGACGTATTCAACAGAGCAAGTAACGAAGTCATAGAAATACTGAATAAGTTTAATTTTGTGGTCACAAATACCAAAGTGCTCAAGCAACAATATATCAGTCTAGAAATACAGTTCCAAATATTTAAGATATTTAAAATGGTAGAATTGTAAAATATAAAGTGGTAAGTATGAAATTACAGCGTTACGGACATTATGGTTTTCATATCCCTGATGCATTCCAGGCCAGCATCCATTGTCTGAATATTATGTGCAGTGCATGCATAAAAAAAATCTGATGCTGTCTTGTGTGATCCAAGAGGATCTAGTATCTATGGCAACAGCACCAGGCGTAGCACAACGTGGGACTAGATCCTCTTGCATCACACCAGATGGAATCAGATGATTGTATGCATGCACTGCACAAAATGTAAAGAGAATTTGGGCTCTGGCCTGGAATATGTTAGGGCTATGATAATCATAATGTCCACAATGCTGTAATTTTATATCGTTTTACAATTTAACATTTTAAATACCTTAATATTTGAAACTGGGTTTCTAGACTGATATATTATTGCTTGTGTTTCTTTGTATTTGAGACTCCAGGAGGATGGTGTCTCAGTGCTGAAACATTAGGTCTTTTAAAAACAAATGTACAGTTTTTAAACCTCTTTTATGTATTTGTTGGTATATATGATGTATTTTAAGAATAATATCAAATCGGAAGAGGATGTTGAACGCATATGGCTGTCATGCAAACTTAGTCCAATGAATTCTATATTGCGCCTGTGTTGGCAGTTGCACAGACTTTTAACTAATGTCCTGAATGTCTTGCACAAGAGACTAAGGTTGCAAACCTAAAAAATCCAATTTTGCATGAAATCAAACACAGAGGTCGGTGCACAAGAGTTGAATTTGCAGATTTGATGCTGAATGCAATTGATGACAACAATTTTGCGTGGCAGGTTATGTTCACAGGTGAGGCAACTATCCGTATTAATGGTCGTGTAGAGAGGCATAAATTTTACAACTCTTATCATGGCATTTACTTGGGTATTTTACAATTGTTGGTCTCTTGGCATATTGAGGCAGTGAACAAGAAGGTATAAAAGTTTCAACAAGTTGTTGCTTGACACTATTTATTAATGAGATATGAAATACTGTGAGTGTCAGAATCTGATAGTTGATTTAAAGAGGTGGTTTACTATTTTGGCCTCCACAAAGTCCAGTTTTCTCACCAATGTATTTTTTGTTTGGGGCTTATAAAATTCTCATTTACCCAGAGAAAGGACACGATTCATGTCATTTATGAGACAGAATTACTGCAAGTGTGTGGCAGCTGCTCTGGAAATGCTTCTATGAATATAGTAAAAAAATGAGTACAATGCCAGATGTTTGTTGGGCTACAGACAGTGCATACATTGAGATTTTCTGAGGTGCATTTGATAATTTTATGAGTTGTTGATCATATTAGAACAAATCCCATCTCTATATCCCTCTTACCATAAAAGTTCTTATGTCTCGAAAGTATGTTCAAGATTTTTGATAATCTTGTATTAAGACAAGTACTCAAATTCATACATGTGACACTAAAGGTGTCTTATGTTTGCTGAACTACCTTGATCAGGATTTCATGCTGAAATTTAGAAGGAAAGTTCCCTTGAAGCTGAGGAGTGTAAGCCTGATGAGGGAACGATTATGGTTTCGAAGTTGACTGCATGGCTTGACTTGGGCTGATTGAAACTGGCATCAAAGTGTTTGATGACACTGATTTGAACAAGCAGCTGCAGTTAGACAAAAATTATGAGAATGCTTGCTGCCTAGGAGGAGAATTTGAAGGAGAAGAATAGGTTGTTGTCATTGCCAGACTTCAGTGATTGATTGCTTCTAGTTATCTCCAGATACTCATGCGTAACCATATGTATTGTTTCACATCAGAGATGATTCAGCTGACTTGGCTGAATTTCAAAAGGAAGTGCCCCATCTTTAAATTTTCATTTGTTTGCCATTTCATACTTTTGCAAATTGCTCATTAAGTATGAACATATTATTTTCTTGGTCAAAACAGATTGTATGGAATCACCCTTCCCATGTTAACATTGCATTTATTGGAAAATTTCTCTATTAATTTCACCAGTCTTGGAACTACCTACAGCATAACTTCAGGGGATGACTAGATGTTATTGCAGTTAGAATGTTACATTATTTCCTGTCATACACTTGAACAGATTGGTACTGAGCTTCTTATCAGTACCGCTGGCCCATGATGGAAATGATATCAATATTTAGTCTTTACAATTATTTATTTCATCACTGTAAGTCAGTAACAGATTTGATGAATGTGTAATTGTGAATATTTTGGTATGAAAACATACTAAGTGTCTGAAAAATTAATTGCATTGTGAACTTCTCATACTTCTTAGGCAGAATATTCTCTAAGTGGGAAATTTATTAAAATTGCAATATATATGTTGATTTTATGGGAAAATTTTGGCATTAAATTAAGTGGGTTTCTCTGTGGGATGCAAACTTCTATGAGTTTCTAACCATGTGATTTTATATTTCAGCATGAATTCTGTGTTGATGTATGTATGCAACACTTTCATGTAATCATTTACTTGGATACTTATATTGTATTATGCCAAACTCCTTAATGGGCTGAAACATGCTGGAGACATGATTGAGACAGTTGGGTAGTTCCGAACCAGTGTAAATAGTTGATTTTGATTTGATTATTGATTGTGTACATGGTACAAATGACAAATTACATTGTTGTAAAGCTTAATTGATTAAAAGATGTTGCATGTCTGTCCAGGTGAGTGAAGTCATCATTCCCACAGCTGAATCAGCATGCCAGTCATTCTTTTTGAAGATGATGTTAGAAGCAAAGATTCCAGTTCTGTTTGTTGGCCCTACTGGGACTGGTAAATCTGCAGTCATTCTCAGCTATCTCTCCAGTCTTCCTAGAGACAAATTCATCCGCAGTGTGGTAAACTTCTCTGCCCGGACATCGGCTAACCAGACACAAGAAATTACAATGTCCAAATTAGACAGGTATTTCACATTATCATGCTAAACTTGGTTATACATAGTGTTATGACTTGAAACTTCCAGTGAATCAAGAGTCGAACATAGAAGTATTTGTATATGTCTGTACAAAGGCAAAATCAGTAGTTAATATTTATTATTTTTTCTGAAAATTAGCTTGTTTTCCTGTTCACTGTAGTACATTTGTGTGTAATTGTTGTTTAATAGTAATTTAAATAATAAATCCAAAAATGTCAAGACTGAAGTGGCTAGGAAATGTACGATGGAAGGTTAGGGTAATACACTTTAATAAAATATGTGAAGACTTATTTCTTTTTATAAATTCAAAGCAGGGTCAAAAGGTGGTGAGTATTTTTGGGAGTATTCATTCATTCATTCATTTCATTTCATTTCTTTGGCATGTACAGAATGTGATGATTCCTTGACGTTCTCAGAAGCCTCTTCCATTCCTCTCTGTTATATACCCTTTCCTTCCACCCTTTTCCACCAACTAGTCTTCCATCCTCCCACACTTCATCTTGCCATCTATTTCTTGGTCTACCTCTCAGCCTTGTTGCTTCCAAATTCATATATAATACTTCATTTGAGATTATGGTGTTAATAAAACATTATGAAACAAATCTCAAAGTTATAATGACATGTTGGCAGAACTGGTAAATCATGCAAATTAAAATCATTTTTAAAAAAGCAAGAAACTTGTGCAAATGAAACAAGAAGTTGTGTATAAAATTAGTATGTTTAATGAATCAACACATAATTCAGGTTTTATTTTGGCCAATTTAATTGCAACCACCTAAAAACCTTCACAAGAAGACACTTCATTTGAAAGTGTTTAGGGGAGACATCTAAAAATTATCTATCAGCTGAAACGTACAGGGATTCAAACATGTTAGCAGATACACTGTAACTTAACATGTAAATGGTCAATGATTTGAGGGATAAACTAAGATCGAGTAATAAATCTTTCAAGTCTACTCAAGCGCAGTGGGTGAAAGCACAGATATTAAGGTACTGCTAAGCTTACACTGTTCATTGATGTTGTAACTAAAATTAACAAATTGAACGAAATAAACTCTGTCTCACCAATAAAGAGTCCTGATTACGTTTACTAAATTAAAAGTAGGTTTTAGGGATATTTATTTTTTGTATATATCTTTTATGAATTTTACGATATGTTTTTAATTTCCTTATTATTTGTGATACTATGTTTGTGACATAAAGTGTTATTTAGATGAATTATTTTATATTTAATATGTGTAAGGATAAGTCTTACAAGTGAAGGTATGGCTCATTTAGAATGCAGGTACCAATTTTTGTCAGAGACTGTGCTCACCTGAGGAAGGAAGCAATAGCTTTTGAAATGTCATGTGTATATAGTGTGGTGTACGTGTTGTTAAGATGAAGGAGAAGCCCTTTTACTTACTGGTGATTGCCATACATTGTCAGCTCATTTGCTCAAGATGGAATTAATTACTATTTGTTCCAATATTATGTTTATTTTATGATCTTTTTGACTGGTAAACATCTTCTCAATCCCTAAGTAGTATGTAATTTCTTTCCTTGTCATTTTCTGGCAAGCTGATGAGCTCAGTCTCTTGACCAAGTCACTGAATTTTTGAAAAGGCCATGGCAAAATGAGAAGGTAGATATTTTATAAGTTGCACAAATAGCCAGTTTCCATACTGCAACGCCATTGTTACACATTAATTTCAGCATAATCAATGAATTGCAACATTATTTTTTATAATTTATGGAACCTGGTTTTTCTGACGTGAAACATGAGAAAGAAGGTAATGCAGTGCCATTATTCTGCTTTCCAGGCGCAGGAGAGGAGTCTATGGTCCCCCTATGGGCAAAAAGTGTGTGCTGTTTGTGGATGACTTGAATATGCCACAGAAGGAAATTTATGGTTCACAGCCTCCCCTTGAGTTGCTGAGACAGTGGTTGGATCATGGACATTGGTTTGACCTCAAAGATAAAACAACACTGGAGCTTGTTGATATTGTAAGCACAGTAAACTTCTATTTCTAGAGGGCACTTCTTTTAACAAACATTTTATTTTTGTGAATATTTGATCCTCAAAAAATATATGTATTAGTACATAATCATTCCAAAATTTAGCGCTGTGTACTTCACATTACTAAACAGCATTTGAGACTTTAGCAGAATTTTCTCTAACAGAAAGAGGACCAATGGTTTTGAAGAAGTATGTAACAGAGAAGGTATGCATTAGTGATTTCCAGAAATATTGTCTGAATATTTAAATCTGGTGAAAATTAATTGATATTTTGCAAAACTTAAATTTATTGTTTAAGTAGGATCATGGCCCTGATTTGGCTTCAATTTTAACTTGTCTCAGTCTTTAGTTTCATTGATGTCTGTAAGTACAATGTGAACATTTAATGGAGTCTCTTTTGGGATGTCTTTCAATGGAAAGTATATGTTGTGGATAAAAATTAAATTCCATTAGTAACTTGAGGTTTTACATGTGTTTTGTACTGTCAGACAGTGACTGTGCCTTATGCCATTAAACTTAAAATTTAGTGAACTGCTATTTAGATTACTGTTCACACATTCCTTTGAGATGTGTAGTTTGTGATTTTATATGCAATCATTTTGGTTATTTTACAGTTATTTGTGGCAGCCATGGGACCTCCCGGAGGTGGCTCAAATGAAATTTCAGGACGATTTACTTGGCACATGTTTATTCTTTCTGTTGACTCATTTGAAGACACAACTCTTGATACAATTTTTGGTTCCATCATGGAATGGCATTTTGCTAAGGGTTTTGATGATAACATTGCAAGATTATCAAAGGTTAGTACAAAATTGTCTGACAATTTGACATGCAGTTAATTATGTAAATTAATTGTGCTTAGCATTTTAAAAATACATAGTTGCTGCATTATGTATATTTACACCTAACATATGTAGATTTTAGCAGCATTCAAGATAAGTGTTAATTTTAATTATATTTTTCAACGTTACTGCTCATTGACACCAACATATTTCATCATCGTTGTTGTCCTTTTTACTGTAATACCTCTTTGTAGCTCGTAAAAGTTGGACATCTGAAAATACATCTCATAAAATGCTATGTCCTTCGTGTTACCCCAGCTGTATTTCTCATAGCTGCTATTAACCATTTTTGCTCTGAGAGAAACCAACTGCTGCAAACTATCATATGTACTATCACATTACAATCACAATACCAAGTCTTGCATCTTTGGTCTTTATAACACTAACAATGGCAACCTACAACCTGATAATGAAGTTTCAACTTCTCTTACATGTGAGTGTAACAGCTGATAGCTTCACGTCTTTCATCAGCCATATCAGATGTCTACGTTACCATATCACCACTTGCTTTTAGTTAGATTTTAACAATAATTTCAACATGTAATAATGTAATGAATTTGTAAATGGAGATCTAAATATTCACAGAAAGCAATATGGGCCTGTACTGCATTTAAGTGTTTTTAAATGTATTTAGCCTGATGGTGACCCATGTGGGTTGAAACATTTTGCATTAATCAACACTAAAAGTTAGTTGTGTTGACAGTTACACTTATATGGTTATCACATGATCACACAATGGGATGGCCACCTTAAGAAGCTTGTGTACGTGGTTGGTTTTAATTCAGTAACTTAAGGTGTAAGGTATTAAAATACGTTGTCACAATTATGCATCTTGCCTGGAATGGGATACACTTGTTTTAACTATGAATGGGTGCTTGTGGCCTCCTGACCATATAGCACATTTACATTCTGACAGACATGAATGAATATAATAGTGTTTGTTATATAAATTACTTTACTATATGATCACCATTGTATTTTTTATGCAGGGATGAAGTTGAATGAGAATTTGTTTTCTTCATTCAATGATAGTGAAAGGTGTCTCATTTTTGTTCATATTTCTTAGCCACAACGTTGAACATCACTCTAACCAGAATAAACAAAATTTAAAATTGCATTAAAGGAACTTTGTTTATGGATGTGAAATGTGAAAGACTGATCCATTGCCATTGTTGCACAAAAAATCGGTCTGGCATATGCAGCATTTTTTTGTCCACAGATTTGCTACAAGTTCCTTTCTTGTCCTCAGAATACCAGACACAATGCACAAATCCAAGAAAGCAAAAAGCTTTTCTGAACTGATTTCTTTCCACAAATTTCTAATTTGGGAACTTCCCTCAGCAATAGAATGACATTTCATTCAGTATATCATCGGTAATGAAGAGTTTCAGAATCTCAGCATTCAGTCCTGGCATACCTACAATGTATAGTGTTTCCTGCAGTGACTCACAAGAGGTGGTAGTTTATTCCAAATTTGCCCATTTTTTGCTTCATCCCCCCCCCCCCATTTCACTATCAGT
>Ga0123354_10000248_pt1 | contig 48357 bp, 35 predicted proteins | sample TergutLab28metaG_2_FD_97872 | JGI IMG/M metagenome (GOLD analysis project Ga0123354, IMG submission 97872) | Labiotermes labralis P4 segment gut microbial communities from Petit-Saut dam, French Guiana - Lab288 P4 | ecosystem: Host-associated > Arthropoda: Insects > Digestive system > Gut ... | reverse complement strand
GCCCCGCCGGCGGGCGGGGCGGGCGGGGGTGGAAACCGGGGGGGGGGGGGGGGCGAGATTTTCAGCACCCGCCCACACCGGCCCTGGGGTCCACCTAGCCTCCTTTACAATGGGTACCGGGTCACTTTCCCGGGGGTAAAGCGGCCGGGTCGTGGCGTCGACCACCCACCGCCATCTAGCGCTGAGGTTAAAAATGCAGTAGCGTTATACTTAACTCCTCCTCTGGGCCTTCATGGCCTGTCCTAGGGTGACCACAAATACAGTACTTACATATCTTCAGAACAGAATAGACTACAGTAGGCTTCATTGCATAGTTAAATTATGGTTTCTTTGCATTTTATAGACTAGCTAAATATACACTGCACATATAAAAGTAAGGTAGGAGGTACAATACACTAATACCACATGCTCTTAGTTCACTGTCTCAGGACATTTCATATAAGTAGAGAATATTTAAGTGTATGATGCATACAGGTGTAACTATGTACACAGTTAAGAATCAGACACATGTTTGTGGTGTGTTAATCAAATGTTACTAATATAAATTTCTCATAAAAGTACCGTACAAGGTGTGACTCAAAATATATTATTTCTTTGGTGTTTAAAGTTGTTAACTGTAATATTGATGGTAAGCTTATTATATGGTTCAATCCCAGAGTAGTAGACTCATTGTCTGGAAGACCATAAAGCATATGGTATGTGTTTACATACATGGTAACTTTTTCTACAGGTACATATATAATGAGGAAATATTACTTTATTAGTTTTCAGGTATTTAATTTGTACTTTAATGCATGAAAACTATTTTTACAATTTTATTAGCTATTATTTTGTATATATTCATATTTTAATTTTTCAGGACATGGCAAGTGTGGTGTTGCTGTAATTAGAATATCTGGACCCAGTGCTGCAGAAACTATTATCAACATAGCTAGACTAAAATCATTACCCCAGCCTCGACAAGCTCTGCTGCGTAGCCTGAAAGATCCTGTTACCAATGAAACTTTGGACAGAGGACTTGTGCTTTGGTTTCCTGGTATTACACAATTGTCAGAACTGTTAGTACATTCTGCTAATGATCTAATTTTGACCCATTCTGAAACAATTTCAGAACAAAATCCTTGTTGCATGAATAACTCCATGAAGCAGAATCCTTTTTAAGAAGCTAACTGTTGTTCAGGTATTTTCTCTGCCTTTTATGGTACTCAAAGATCCATTGCTGCATTCACAGACCATACCACTGGACCCAAATTCATGCACATATTGGACAGCATGTTAAGTTTCATAATATGCTCTGATGGTATATAATCTTAGCAGTTTAGTGTCAACACACACTTGGTATTTTGCTAGCATTTATGGTGGGGAGATGTAAGCCTCCCACCCATCTTCCAGCCCGGGAATCACCCCGCAGTGGCTATCTGTGACTGTTTATTCAATCTATTCACACTGTTTGTGTGTGGAGGCTGCCTCCTCCATATGCAACTGCCATGTTCTGTTGAATCATTTTAAGTTTTGTTGCCTTACTTATTATCTGCTTCTAAGGTATGAACTATAATTGGACAATCTTACTATTTAAGTCTGAGGTGTCTCTGTGCAGAGTGTACCCAAATAATACATCTTCACAACTTTTGATGACTTTTGTTGGGTCAGTCAGAGAGCTGTGGATATCACATCCTGGCCCAGTGTCAGAATTGGTTCAAGGGCCCTGACAATTTTAAAATCCAAACCCAAACTGATATTGGCCTTTCTGGTTTTTTGTATATTTGTAGAAAGGCCTTACCTTTTGATGCCATTATTAAGTGCCCAGCATATCCTTCTAAAGGTCTTGGATTTAAATGTCCGCCCATTACTCTGCATGGTCGTGGTCAAAGACTTCATTTCAGCATCACATTGTGCACTGACTGTCAGATCTAATCTGAAATTGTGACATTCATTTGAGGTAGAATGGATATAAGCCTGAAAACTAATGTATTATTTGTCACTTGGAGCACAGTGTGGTTATTCATTTATGTATTATTTTCAGGACCAAAGAGCTTTACGGGTGAGGATTCATGTGAGCTCCAGGTTCATGGAGGAACTGCAGTGGTTTCAGCTGTCCTTACAGCCTTGAGCAAATTACCAGGTTACAGACCAGCTGAGGCAGGTGTGTAGGTAGAATAGCTTTTACCAAAAATGGTATTTGAAATAAAACACATGTGCATTCAATCAGGGGTAGGCTTATGTTGTGAAAAGCATTAAACAGAATCATTTGGTTATTTTATAAAAACTGGTTTGTATGTTGGGAAACATAGGATTATTAGTTGAAATATTTATAGGTTTGAGAATATAGTGTGATTCAAGAGGATGGACTCAATTTCATACGTCTATATTTCCTGAACTATACATGGTATGTGAATGATCTACATAACATCTGAAAGAGGAGTTCCTAAATTTTCAAATACCACCATTAGAGCGCTTGCCTATTGCACAGCTATGCAGCAGTGTCAGTAGAGAGCAAAATGGCTACTATGCAGCACAAGATTTTTTGCATTTGTGAGTTCATTAAAACTGCTGTGCAGCGTGCATTTCATCTTTGTTTCAACATTAACCACCAACAAGGTAGAGCATTTGTCATTGGAATCACCAATTTGAGCAAATAGGCTGTCTGTGTAAAGGCAAAAGCTCCGGCCGACCACGTGTATCAGAGGAGAACGTGAGACGAATTCAAGAGAGTTTTGATTGTAGCCCATGCAAGTCAACCTGTAGAGCAAGCAGAGAACTTGGAATACTGCAACAAACTGTCTGGCGTGTGTTGAGGCGCTGTTTACTGTTCAATTGAGTCCATCTTTTTTAATCACCCTGTATTTTATGAAGTTCTGAGCAGAATGTGTTGTGATTCACACTTTACAGTGCTGTGGTACAAGACTTTTGACTGATTAAGTCTTTAAAAGTTTTAGGACAGTGATTGTATGTGTGCATACAGGAAGCATATCAGCTGGACAAATGTGGTGAAATAAAACATTTTTGATGATTTGCAGGAGAGTTCACAAAGCGAGCATTTCATAGAGGAAAGCTTGATTTAACAGAGGTGGAGGGCCTTGCAGACTTAATCCATGCAGATACTGAGGCTCAGAGAAAGCAGGCTCTTCTTCAGATGGAAGGATACCTTAGTCATCTCTACAACAGTTGGAGAGAGACACTGATAAAAGTAGAATGATTTGATATTGTCAAATTTTATACTGTGCAAACCTTTGTATAGATATGCTGAGTAGGGTTGCTTTTTCAGCACTGGGGGGTAAGAAAAGGAATTACAGCTGCTTGGCATGAAAAGAATGCCATGAATTCACAGTTCCATTATCTTGAACTGTATTTTGCAGCAGTCTGATTGATATGTATTTTTTTCTCTTCCCAGAGTGTGGCCCATGTTGAGGCATTTATAGATTTCAGTGAAGATGAAAACATAGAAGAAAACATTATGGATGTCGTGAAAAATCAGCTTGAAAACTTGAAGAATAGTATACAGGTACATTTATAAAGTAGATTTACTATAACAAGAGCCCAATTTAATTCTGAAGGAACGTATATGATTTTTTAATCTCTTAATCATGTGTGGTGCACTGCGTATGATAAAATTTTATGTCACTGGTTGTGTCACAGACATATGTAACTACCCCATGATCCAGGCTTAATTTATGATATCAGATATAAGTTACAGTTGCATGCCTAGTTGACAGTGCAATAAAGCTATGTACCAATTTTTTTTAACTAAAAAGTGCAGTATTTAAATTCTAACATGCAAGGAAAGCCATCTTTGTTTTTATCATAGTCCATCCCTCCCCCATACCTCCAGTACTTCTGCCTACATATTTTTCTGCAGAGTTATATTTCTTACACATTTCTGTTTGATGTAACTGTACCTTTTTAGAGTCACTTGGCAGATGGACGTCGTGGTGAAAGACTCCGTGATGGGGTTCGGACTGTCATAGTAGGAGAGCCCAATGTTGGGAAGAGCAGTTTGCTGAATGTTTTATGTAAGTAGTAGATAGAAGAGACAGGTTTTATGTTTATCAGCATACGTGTTCAGATGGTTCCTTTTCCAGTTCTTTATTGTGGTCCCTTAAAATTACTGCTGGCTAAAGGTTTTAACTCTTCATATTCCAATCTGATGACTTACATATACAGCTGTCTGTAAATGGTGGTAGTATAACCACCCATTGGGTCTTAGATTTCACCTTCATCTCCCCATTTAATGTTTTTTAGTATCAGTACTTTTTATAGTGACACACTGGCTACACTGAATTCCAATTCGTGATTCATGGCCATCATGTTTCAGGTCAAAGACCAGCTGCCATTGTGACACCTGTTGCAGGGACAACACGAGATATAGTGGAACTGCATGTAAATATAGGGGGTTACCCAGTAATTATAGCAGATACTGCTGGCTTACGGACTGAAACAAGTGATGAAGTGGAGAAAGAAGGAATATTAAGAGCACATGCCTATGCCCAGAAAGCAGATCTTGTCATTCTGGTTATTGATGCAACAAAATATGTAGCTGAGATGGGTAAAATTAGTACTGTTTCTTTTGATAGTTACATTAATAGCTATACAAATGAACTCCAATTGCATAACATTGTAACAAGAAATGAAACTTCTGAAAGTGAGTATTTAACTGAAGAAAAACATTTGAGAGCTGAAAGATCAGCAAGTAAACTTGTTAATGAAATCTGTGGTTCAGAGAAGTGCATAATTGTGCTGAATAAAACTGATCTGCTGCGTGATGTCAGAGAAGTGAATCATGTTCTTGAGCATTATAATGGCATTGTAGCTCTGTCTTGCAAGACAGAGAATGGTATTCCACAACTTCTGGATAAAATGACCAGCAACCTAACAATACTGTAAGTTTATTTGATAGCACTTCAGTGATTGGCAACTTTAATTTAATGATTACCCTTAGAATTTTAACAGTGACAAGAACTGATAATTAGGAACTATAATAAATCAGTTTGTACTCGGGAAACTGAACTGTAATAACCTGCACCTTCAGGCTTTAGTAAGATATATTTCATATGTATTTTTGATTAGTAAATGCAGTTTGAAAGAATGTTCCACCATGATGACATGAATACTTTTTATTTAAGATGTATAAACAAATTTTCCATAATTTATAATAAAACTTGAAATGTGGGTATCTGGGAGTGGTGGAAACAAATACACTCTTTATAGTACATTTTTGAGCAAGGTAAGTTGAGGAGATTCTTATCATTAATAGTAACTTAGACCTACTTTTCAATAAAATTAGTAATTACAATTTAAAATATCCAGAACTTGCTGGGCTTATTAAGTCTTATTTTTTGAGAAAATTATGAACACTAGATACATCCTATGTGACCTACCCAGAGATTAGAACTGTAGAATGAAGATTTTATGAAGTAAATGTAAGTTTATGGTGAAAATAGAACCCATGGAATGCTCAGATATAATTGATAGAATAGTAAAGTATAACTTACAGAAATGTAAATCTCAGAGCTGTATGTGACTCAAGGTTGAGTTCAGTAACTGGAATAATCAAGGGACAGTGAGTGAGTCAACCATCCATACTGTCAGATGTATATATAATGTTCTGGAAACTGGTTTGAATTTTTGGCTTGAGTTGGCAGGCAGTTCAGAAATGTTATTGGACACATTATTATCTCAGTGTAAAGATTAGTAACTGTCTAGACACTTGCAATTTTTATAAATTGGCAGGAACTTACTACCTTGTACAGCTCAAATTGTAAGTATGCATTCTGTTCAGGCTGGTGCTATTGTGTATTTAAGGTTCTGTCTCTCATGGAATGTTGCATGGGTTAGGTTGGTAGTTGATTACTGATGTTTCAAGACATCTTCAAGGTGAGACCAATATTCTGTCTTGAAATGCTGGTAACCAGCTACTAACCTTATGCTGTGCAACATTGCAGAATAGAGAAGGCCTCATACATTCTGTTGTCTAGGATTATTTTTGGTACTTAGTACACTCTTTTCTCAGATATGCTTATTGTCGGTGTTCATGGTTTGGTATTTTCATGTTTTATCCCTGACAAATGTTAGTGTTACAACAGTGAAGGCTGGAGAGAGCTGCAGCCTCAAAACATATGTATGAGCTGTAGTGTATTCAGCTGACTTTGTTGTTTTTACAGGTGTGGAAACCCATCACGTGAAAATCCTTGCCTTACTCAATCACGATATCGTCGTCATCTTACAGACTGTTTAACATGTCTTGATGAATACTTCAAGTATTCTTCAACAGGTGGTGATACTGTCCTCGCAGCCCAACAACTCCGCAAAGCCCTAAGACATATTGGTAAAATTACAGGTCATGTCAGTACTGAACAAATACTAGATGTTATTTTTAAAGATTTCTGTATTGGAAAGTGATATGGAGTGTGTATTATATTATTGTACATGAAAAATATAATTATAAAAGTACTGATTGAATAATGATAACTTTTTGTGAGTGCCATGAGTAACTTATTAAAAACTGTTGAGGAATATATGGTGTGTCTTTGTATTTCATCATTAATTTTGAAATCACTTGTATTTCCTATCGTCAAACTGATGAGGTTACTTCAACTAAAATGCTCCAAATGTATTATGGAATTATGCAGTTCAAATATTGGCTACCCTGACGTTTTCTTAGCTTTTCCAGGCAAGTGCAGGAGTAGTACCTTGAAATAGGCCACAACATTCTCATTTATAATCTGTAATTTTTCCACCTAATTCTACACTATATAAATTTTGAAATTGAAGCTTTGTTCTAAAATAAAATACAAATCAGGACACCTGGTGTAAAAGCAGTGATCAACATGGTGCCCTTGTGGTCTCAGGTACGAAGAGTACAAAACTTTTAACACTGTAGTTTTTATAACACCAATTAATTTAAATACTCTTCATACAGTTAATTGAAATACCCTTCATTCATCAACCTATTGTCTTAAATGTAATAGACTACATTTAATTTTAATACCTTCTACATCAATGGACACAAGACAAGTTTAATTTAGGGTCCTGAAATGTATGGTGAGAGACGCTGAATCTTGACAAGTTCTTTTTTTTAATACAGTGTCAAAATAATTAGTGGATGAATTCAGTCTGTGTATTTGTATGCATTACAGAATTGTTTTAAAATTCGAAATATGCTTTATTATATATGTACTGATCTGCTGTATGCATGCATTTCATGAATCTGTTGTACACCACAATGAAGTTGGGCTTCTTAAAGTCCTCTCCAGTTTTCGCGCATGTCTCAGAATTTACAGTGTACACATTGCAGCTGGCAGGTATAATCTATATATGTTGTATTTCATTATAAATCTACAAAATTATGGCATTATTCTGCCAGAATATTGGCATTCTAATGCTCTGACAACATGCATTGGGATTCTTTGTTGACTCCAACTGTGTCCCTCCCATGCTCTCTCTCGTTTTCTCTCATATTCACACATTTTCTTTTAATGGGCTTGATTATGAAAGTGCATCAGTATTCTATATTTTTTAAACATCAGACTTTCTTCAAAATCTTTCCTGCTTTTATTCTGTGGATTTGCAGAGTGTTGATGGTTTGAGAAATTTTTCTGTGATGTCATTCCACACCTCTTCCAGCAGAATCTTGTAGAACTTTTATCTTTCATGGCCTACCATCACCTTGGGGTAGGACCCACTTTACAGAATTCATTTGTATTACTTATTTGATTTGAGGATTCACTTTTGAATAGGTCATGATTGCAGGGGCTGATGGCCAATGAATTAAATCATATTATTGTATAACTCTGTTTTGGTCTTCTGTGCTGTATATGGAATTTGAAACGTGGCTTTTACAATGTGCATTGCAATTATCATTCTTCAATTAAAAAGTCTTCTGAGTTACTAGGTATATTACACTTCGGTTTCTTTGTTGTTATTGTGAGTAACCATGTATTTTCATTACCTTGTTTTCCATAATACATGTGTTAAAATACATATGATGCTTATAACCTTATTTGTTATTCCAGTTGAAGGTGTGTCTAAACCTGTATAGGAGTGTAGCATTCTGCTTTCACTCTCAGCACGAGGCAAACATATTCTGAGTATTGCATTTATACTGTATGATTTGTCAGTTCTTGTTTATGTATAGTTCTGATTTTACTTAATAAAATGATAAAAGGACCAGTAGACTAAAGTATTTGAAAGTAATAGGTACAACCAGGAAATAACAGCAGAGTCACTACCATGTTGATAGTTTTGCAGTTTGTCAACAGATATCAGCACTCTTTTGCCATTAGCACTTCCCAAAGTATGTGTATAGTGAGCTGTCACATTGGTGGCACTCCATGTTAAATTATATTTCATTTTCAGAACAAGAAACATTAAATTTAGACTGTCATAATTTTATCACTTATCTTCATAAGAGTAAATACTTTAAATTACTTAGATCCTCAGCGAAGGAGAGTTTTCTGTACTTTTGTGTGGTACAATCAGATTTTATATCACTTCCTGTTAGATCCGCTGTCAGTGTATGCACACACTCGTACACACAACAGGTGCAGGTTACATGACCATGCTTTCTGCAGATTGAACATCTTTCCCGTGCTTGATTAAATAACTGATTTGGTGAGATTTGACAGTATTGTTATGTCTTCTGGAGATCAGGGCATTATATCATAGCCAGCATTACCAAACTCAGTCTGCCAATGTGCTTCCATGTCTGCAGCAATATGACATATAAACTGCAGAACAGTTGGTGTAATGGTGATGTTCCAGACATATATTTGGGATTTGACTAGTTTAAATCTCTTCCAGTCAACCAGCTCTTCTGATTTTCTTTGTTACCTGTCAGCAGAGGCCAGCGTAGTGTTTTGATCAGGCCATGCCATATTGAAATTCTTTTCAATTTGTCATTTATCATTCCTCCCCACGTAATGGTAGCAATATAAAAGAAACCCAAAACAGAAACACAATCCTATTCCATGGACAAATCTGTGTTTAAAACCTAAGAGCCTTAGTGAGCTTAAAATGTGCCATTTTAGTGGTACTATGAGAGAAACAGGATGATCAGAACCTGCTTGTTTGGTACATTATTCATCACTGTCAGCCATTACACCTGACAATATTAAACATGTTTTTGGGCAACTGGAATCAATTTAGTAACTGTTCCAAGTGATGCCCTGACTATGCAGACAATTACCAAAGAACCATCAAACTTTCTAAATGAAAAATGTCAATCATTATTTTCCAGCAGGTTTCACACTGACTTCCAACATCCCTGGTTGGCTGGAACAAAGAAACCTGATTTAATGAATTAGACACTACTTGTATCTAGTGACAGGGAAGGAGTTAAGAACATCACAAATTACAAATGTAATAAAAAAAAAATGGTGACACTACGTCTATGAATTTGTTTGTTTAAATATTACCAAAGCCTCTCCCACACAAAAATTAAGAGCAGCACGAAGAGGAAACTATCCCTTACTTGTCAGGCTGTAGAAATTAAAGAAGCATTTGTTTCCACAAAACAAATTTGTTACCAAGTGAAGGAAAACCAAGGCATCAGAAAAAGGCACATCACAGGCTTTTAAAACTCCAAAGAAAAAAGAGAATTTTTCCACTCATATCTGTGAATATGTCCTGCAGACAACTTGTGTAACAGTTTTGCTTCATATTTTTAACCCCGTGAAAATGAGACAAGTTTAGCATGGCCAAATTACTTTCATTTACCACCTGTACAGTTTTATGTTTTTTGTATCGTGCATTAAATTAAATTGAAAAAGTGTGCATTTTGTTGGTTTATGTTACATAACACCTATGCAGTCTTGTGTAGGTTACACCCCTTTTTATTTTGAAGAACACAAAATTTTACATTTTTAAAACAAAATAAAAATTTTGTCAACCATTTTGTCAGGTAATGTAAAAGAAAAGCATAATTCAAATTCTAGTTGTTAAAAGGTTTTTCAAGTGTTCAAATTGCTGCATCGAGTTTGTCCTTCAATTTAAAGAGAAGAAACTTTCATGTAGGAGGAAAAATAATGAAATATATATATATATATATATATATGTGTGTGTGTGTGTGTGTGTTTGTGTGTGTCTTTACATGCTACATTCGTACATATGGGTAACAATAAAGCAAGTGCATATAACAAACTGTGCTGTGAATCAAAGCAATTGAAACTGGAAAGAACAAACCTGTAAGAATGTTGCAGTACCTGAACAATTTTCTTGCATGTAACCAACTGAGTTAACTGGTGCATCCATCATCTTTAATGGTGTTTCTTCAAGGTCGATTTATCAAGGTGCATTCAACTGCTTGGTAAAACTAGGACATGTGGTCTTCACACAGCCTTGTTTTTCCTAGTTCTGGTAGTTTCATCAGTCATTTGCTACTGGAAACATACCTTCAGCTTCTCAATATTCCTATTAGCTGTGGGGCCATGAAAACTTATTTTGCAGTCATTCATGACCTGTGTCCAAACAGGGCTATGTGAATCAGAGGACAAAGGCCATTTAAAACAATAAGAAATATGATGTGGCATATTCATACACCAACACATAATGTAATCATTATTCAAATAATGTGTTATTTAAAGCATATGGCAAATTAACAATTCTTAAATGCAGTTATTCCACTCAGAGCAATGTATGAAAATCTTGAGATAGAAAAATTGTTGCATTTCATTTAAATGACCTGTTGGGCAATTAAGGGTTTTAACTTTATAAAAACTTAAAGTCGTGATTACATGTGAAGTAAGTTGGCTTACCAATAAATATTTTTGAAAAGTTTATGGTCTGGTGGACATATAACCATCTTTGATTAGGATTTTAGAATTATCTTCATATAATTATTATCCTTACCCAGACAAACATGTAATTGACCCAGTCTACAGTGTATGCATATACAACCGTGCACTGAAAACGTTAATATATATACTGTATTTATTACACAGTGTGTCCACCGAGATCACCATGACATTCAAGTTTTATAATCTTATACTTTTATAAGATTTTTACCAATATTAGGAAAAAGTTAATCAACAAAAATAATGTAACAAATTTCCTCATTATATTATTGGTAGCTGTCCTTTGTACCAGCAATTCAGTTAAAGCACATATACAATATGAAGATGTACAGTGATGTGCAGAATTATGTAGCACATGCAATGTCTTCAGTTTCATATTCACAACAGATTCTTTTTGGACCCGCCCATTGATAGAACTGAATGGGAGATCACAAAAAGGGGCCAGGCTAGTCATATAAATTTTACTACAGATAAAAGAAACCACAAGTAACTTCTTTCACATATGCACTGATCACTTAAGACACTATCCATGAAAGAAAACAATTTAAGAGCACCCCAACCAGATATGTTACAGTCCAAAACGAAAGGCATACTGATATTTCTGCTTAATGTGAATGTATATACAGAATTAAAATTAGTGATATATTTACTGATTTTGAACACCTAGTTCATCTGATCTTCAGAATGGACTGCAGAGTCCATGTTATCAGTGGGCTAATGACTGTATTCATTTAACAAAATACACTGCAAATTGTATTTGGTTTCATTAAAAGATAACATCTTTGTAGCTGATACATACATTGACATTACAGATATGAATAAATCAGGTTTCATCTACTGAAAACTCTGTGTGGTTAGTGTTGCTCATTTACTGGAAAGTGCCCACTTAAACATGTAATTTATATCAATGTTGATTCTGGAGGTGGGCACATTGCTTAAGATTCATGCAATACATTACGTTTCTGATTGAGTTGCCTTAAGTAGCCTGGTACCTGAATTTTCAATTCATAACCTGTAAAACTGGATGTACTTGTTAAAACAAAGCTTGATTTCTATTTATCTACAGTTTCCCACTAAAGTTTTCAGTCAATGTTTCAGATGTTTCCACTGTCATAAGCTATGCTTAATTCCATTGTATTAACGTTGAAAGAGAACATGCAACGATGAACAGTAACAACCAGTGTTGAGACAAAGTGGCTCATGTCCAGTGGAAATCAGGCAAGATGTGCACAGCCGAGATATCAGCATGCCATCACACAAGTATAGCATTTATATCGAACCGCAATGGAAGAACAGGAGAATTATATATATATATATATAATAGTTTTTTATTATATATTAATAATATGCTTGTATGAAATCACATGTTATGTACTTTCTTTTTTTATAAGTTTCTATACTAAACTTCATTCAATTTTTATTTATACACTCATATAGAAAAAAGTTTGTTTCAACAACTTCTCTTGCATTTTCAACAGAGAACAACAGAGCACTGTGACAACAGGTCATAGTATTAGTAGTACTGGTAGTATGACTTTACAGCTAGTGACATGTGGAGACAATTTCAACAAGAAAAGACAGAATTATACATAATTCAACAGAAGTGGGGGAGTAGGGTAAGGTAGGCAAAGTCTGTTGCCTAAACAAGGGGTCACAGCTACTGTTTGGAACTTTAAGTTTGGAATCTAGATCAACATGAGTTCATGCATACAATTAATATTGTATTGTCAATATTTTTTTTTTGTAGTGGCATGGTCAATTCTGTATTTGGTTCAAAATACTTTAGGTCCAATTTGACTGAAGTAACCAGCAAGGAAATACTTTATAGTACAGTAATACAATCAAGAACTATGAAATAAAAAAAAAATATCAGTCAAGATCAACAGGAATAGAAAAAAAGTTACTAAAATGCAACTGCAGCACTTAGCTATGATCATATTTATTTCAAAAGAAGGTTTTCTAAGTGACTGTTTTCATGTTAAGAGCAGCAACCTTTTGTATTACTGTACTAAGGAGTATTCACTTTCATTGCACTGACATAGCAATGCACTTACTGCCCTTGCATCCACTGGTTATTCTGTAGCATATGTCTTGTAATTTTCTTGGTACAAATACGCTTGTTTCCCACACTGTTCAAAAAAGACGTGCTGTATTAGTATGATGTATCTCAGTCCCGTGTCAAACATTCTATGTACGATCTATTTCTCTTACCAGTTATAGGGAATCAGATCAGATTATGAAGTGCTGATACTTATTGAAAGACTAGATGCAGATGTACTTCCTGTGATTCCTTTAAAATATAAATATTTAGCTGGTTTGGAACTAGCCTCTTTATTATAAACATTTTTGTAGTTGAGCAATAAAGAGAAGAAAGAAACCAGAATGATAACATTTAAAAATATATATTGACTAAGAATAATCTTTATGGTTATGATAAGAGACAACTATATTTGTGTTCTGTGTGAACAAACATGTGAAAAGTATTATGGTACAGGATGAAATAATCAGTCCCAATCTGTAACAGATTATGGCAAGGAAAATAGAACTCTTTTTGAAGACCAATGAGAGTTTAGTCATTAAAATGACTAGTAAACATAGACATTTGTGCATACTTACACGATAATTAAAATTTGTTGTAGTAGTAGTAATAGATAAAGCTGAAGTTATAAAGGCATACACTGGGAGCAGAGGTATAGCTTCAATAATATTTAACCTCAGCATGACACAGAGGTGAGTGGTCACAATCATTTGCTGGCCACTTTACCCCTGGGAGAGAGCCCCAGTACACAGGACAGTCAGTGGGCCCAAGAGTTGGACTGGACGATTTGAGGAAGAGAAAAATACTTTGCCCCTCCCGTGATTCTAACCCCAGATTGTGCAGCCCGTTCCATAGTCACTATACTGACTGAGCTATTCTAGCTCCATTATTGTTATTATTAGTAGTAAGATTGTCCTGCAAGAACTGTTCTTCAAACAAATACACTAGGCACACCATTTCATGCCATGAGCCAAGACTGTAATCAACATATCATGATGGTGTACACAGCAAGTCTGATCATAATTTCATTGAAGCCAACATGACTGCAGTGATTTCAGCAGAGTGGTGGCAAACAACTATTACTGAAAAAATAATTAATTCAATTCTGGTTTGATTCCCTTGCTTGTAAACAGCAATAGAGTGTTAATCATTCCATAATTAAGACCCTTTCATTGCTGTGACAAGTAACTCCCTTTAGTCCACATTACCCCTCATATTTAATCTGTTGTATACATACATGTGCAGCTGAAAAGTGTTTTCTATCTGTAATATGTTTTCAAAATGTAAAGTGGAGTATTATTCTTTTATTTTATTAACTGACATTGTGGTTGTTGTCAGAAAGGATGAATTATTAATATTTCATTAAAGTGTTTCTATTTACAACAAATGGTGTGTAAGTAAAAGGAAGAAATATTAGCGGTAATGAAAACTTTTTATAGATGGGTGTCTGTACAAGAGGCTGTGGTGGTTAGTTGAGACCATGTTTGGTTGACATGACCCATGGTGGGGTGGAAGGCAGGCCTCAGAATATCACAGTGAAAAACATTTACTGGTATACATAAACAAGGATTGAAGCAGTTCCAATTACAATTAGGTACCATTTGGCAGCTTTAAAACTTTAGAATTTTATAGTAACAGGAAAGATGGATAGAAAAGACACTGCATAAAAATAAGTGTATGCATTATTCTAGTTGTAATACTCTTCATCAGAACATAAGATAATGTGATAGAATTCATCTTTAGTAACTGGAAAATTTATCTCATCATATAAGCATCAAGATATTATGATACCGATGTACATATTTATGATGTGTAAATGGTCCTCCATCCAATAATTTGATCTTATTATTGTAATTAGTATTGTTGTTTGCCTGCAGCCTGAAACTTTGGAAAGTGAGGAACAGAGACCGAAGCAGAAGGGAAATTTAGTTTGGGCCCACAATGGCATTGTCTCAGAATTTATCCTAATTGGCACATTTCATGTACCTCAATATTTTAATTTTAGACTTGTTTAATAACTGTAATGGGGGATGTATACACACACACATGCAAACTGCATGTTACTGCTTTTCATGTCAAGTGTGTCTTAATAAACAAGTGTATCCCTTTGAATGAATACATCAGTTCTGTGAGTGATGATGTAGTTCAGTTGACATATACAGCTGCAGGCTGTCTGAAACATATCATGGCTTTTTTGCTGAAGCAGCAAGCCAATTCATTTACTTGGGATCAGGAGCATACTGTTGCAGCTGTGAGCTGCCTAGCTCCTCCCTTCTGATCCAGCAAGTAAGACATGAGAGAAAAGGGATGCAAATATATCCAGCACGCTTCATTTATTACATCCCTCAAGTTGGGTTAGGTAGTGGATTTTCTGTGCGGATATCCGACTTCAGCTTCACAAATTCCTTGGCAACTTCATCATTAGTTCTTTGTGACAGTATCCTAAGGATGGTCCACCCTGTTTCATCCATCTGAATACGTTTGCCAAGCGACAGCCAGCATGCACATGAACCTTGCTCTACAATGTCCTTGAGTTGCATTACAGCAACTCCCACCAGGCGGTCATCACGGGCAAAGCAATAATCCTTGACACATATGTGGAGTTCGAAGTAGTCCAGCTGTTCCTCATTGCCAATTATGCTGTAAGGAAGAAATAAGATACATACAAGGAAATGAACATGGGTAAATTTTTACATACAATAGAAAGGACACTTCTGCCATTACAGCTTGCCTGAAATACTGAAAAAGATATATTTTATCACTTGCACAACTATGTACTTACAAATGGAAGGTCTCATTGTATTTTGGTGACCAGTTATTGGACTTCGACTTGGTGGCATGCTTTCGCTTCTTATCTGCAAGATGTGGTCCAATGAGGTTCACTTCTACAAACGGACGGAACATACCCGTCACTGTTGGCCATTTGAGATCATTTGCTGCCACCACTGCAAGAAAGTACATGTCAACATATTACTGAAATTCTCTCTTGGCTTCCTTAGAAGAACACTGGTGCCAGATACTTTGGTCTGTTATGGGTGAAATGGTTCAGCTGTTATGGCTTGTATGTTCTGAACATGTAGCTTACATGGTGAACACAGTACAATATATCTAGATTACACATTTACCAATTTTGTTTTTCATCATTCAAGTTTTATGACTACTAAAATGTATGCCAAATTGTAAGAATTAAAACTGAGTACAATGGCTGACAAAACATTACCTATTTATATGTTGTCCAAACCGCAGGCCAGAAGAATTAACATAGAGCATTTCATTAATCTGTTGCCATTCATATGGAGAAATTATGTAGATGATGAATGTGCACTTCCAGGGAAGCAGTAATTGAGGAAAATGGCCATGCAAATGACATTGGAATAAGATAGGAAGTATGCAGTTTGGATGGAAATATACAGTTAACCCATATCTGTGTAAAGATGGTTCACCGACTATTTCCGAAAGTGGTCTACAAGTTAGCTTACTATTCGGAAAATAATTGTAAAGTCTAGAGCAATGGTGGGATTATGGATGTATAATACAACACACTCTAAAACCCTCGGATATTCATAGACTAATGGTAGAAACCCTGGCAGATCACAAAATTCCACATTAGCTTCCCTAATGATGCCATTGTGCTTTCTAATTCTCAAGAGGACTTTGTCACTGACAAATGCATGGAAACAGCAATCATAACTTAGGGATACAAGATGTGTAGACATTATCGTATGACAGCAGTTGTGTTTTACGTGTGCTGCTGTGAAATATGGGACACCAATCCTAACATTATCCCAAAAATTGTATTCTCCAATGCTGCATTACTGAAAGAATAAATGAACATAATTGTGTTGTCCAGCACAGAACCCCTTCATTTTGTGCAATGAGAGGCAAGAGGTTTGCCTTAAGTATATATGTGTTGTTTAGTGACATACCATATCATGATATGATAAGCCTGCACGATGTGATGCAGCAACAAACAACAGTCAGATGTAGCTTGGACAGGAATGCTTTGTAAATTGTCACAAATGGCTACTTAAAAGTCCACAGAATATTGTACGAAAAGTATTAATGGAATGGAAATGTCAACACTTATGTTCTTTTTACCCCCATATATGTGATAATAATTTATGAAACAGTGTGTGAGGGTATTTGTGTTTATCTGGTCAACAGGAGAAAGAAACTGGTAAAGTTTTCCTCCTGGATGGGGAAAAAATTGTTGATGATGTCGTTATGTTCCATCACGTATTAAATCGGAAATTTGTATCATTAATTTAAAAATTGTTTGGGGATTATAATACTGGCAATAGCAGATTGAAAAATGAGAAAGGACAACAATATAAGAATTTTGAATAAAATGATCTGAATTGCTATGTCATATAAATAATGAACAGCAGAATTAAAATTGCATTATTAGGTGGGTTTGGAACTGTCACTTCTAACACTCAGATGAAACTTTTTCGTGACACAGTTACATCATATCTGCATATGGTGGGACCCTTGAATTATTAATCGAATTGTCTTCTGTTTATAAACCTGACTTCAGGGTAATCACTCAGACATACCAACATATGCACATAAATTGCATAAAATTATAAGTTATCCACAAACATGAATCCCCATAAATGTTTGAGCTCTAAATAAACATCCTCAGGAAGACATTATGATGGAATATATATTACTACATCAATTTTACATGCACTGTGTTAAAAATATGTAATAGCAGCTATAAATATAAAAATATGGATATTATGACTAGTATAACATTGACATATCTGAAAGCTAAAATTGATGAACCTAAAAATAACATTATAATAAAAAAATATCTGAGACTTGTGTAGGGGAATCAATGACTAAGAAGGGTTATCAGCCTAGAAATAATATAATAATTTGGTTACAGGCTGCCAAAGTATTTTGGCTAAGTGGAAGAAACACGTCTCTCAGCTATTGAATGTACATGGGGTGAATGATGTTAGGCAGAGAGAAATACATTAAGCAGAGCCACTAGTGCCTGAGCCAAGTGCCTTTGAGGTTGAGATGCCTATTGAAAATCTAAAAACACACAAATCACCAGGTATTGAACAAATCCCAGCAGAATTGATTAAAGCAGGGGGTATAACAATTTGCTCTGAGATCCATAAACTTATAATTCTACTTGGAATAAGGAGGATTTGCTTGAGGAGTGAAAGGAGTTCATCATTGTACCTATTTATAAGAAGGGTGATAAAACACACTGTGGTAGTTGTAAAGGCATATCACTTTTGTCAACTACATACAGAATTTTATCCAACATTCTGCTGTCAAGGTTAACTCCACTTGCAGAGGAAATTTTGGGGGATCATCAAAGTGGATTTTGATGCAACAGGTCAACTAATGATCATATATTCTGCATTTGTCAAATGCTAGGGAAAAAATGGGAATACAACGAAGCAGTGCATCAGATATATTTATGGACTTCAACAAAGCATACATTTCAGTTAGGAGGGTAGTCTTGTATAATATTCTTATTGGGTTTGGTATCCCCTTGAAACTAGAAAGGCTAATAAAAATGTGTCTGAATGAAACCTATAGCAGATTCCAGGTAGGCAAACATTTGTCTGATATGTTTCCTATAAAGAATGGTTTGAAACAAGGAGATGCTTTTTTGCCATGGCTTTTCATCTTTGTTTTAGATTATGCCATTAAGAGCATTCAGGTAAGCCAAGATGGCTTGAAATTAAATGGTAAACATCAGCTTTTGGTTTATGCTTATGATATTAATATATTGGGCAGCAGCGTACATACTATAAAGAAAAACAAGAGAAGCTTTGTTAGTTGCCATTAAGGAGACTGGACTAGCAGGAAATGCTGATAACACTAAGTACATGGTTATGTCTTGAGATCAGAATGCAGGATGAAGTCACAGAATAAAAACTGATAATAGTTCCTTTGGAATGGTTGAACAACTCAGATATTTGGGAACAACAATAATGAATTAAATTTGTTTTCAGGAAGAAATTAAGAGCACACTACTTCTTACTATCACTTGGTGCAGAATCTTTTGTTGTCCAGTTTTTCATCCAAATATATAAAGATTAAGACCTACAGAACTATAGTTTTGCCTGTTGTTTTGTATGGGTATGAAACTTGGTCACTTACATTGAGGGAGGAACATAGGCTGAGGGTGTGTGAGAATAGGGTGTACTGAGGAGAATATTTGGGCCTAAGAGGGACGAGGTAACGAGGGAGTGGAGAAAATTACATACCGAGGAGTTTAATGATCTGTACTCCTCACCAAATATTATTCTGGTGATCAAATCGAGAAGAATGAGATTGGTGGGGCATGTAGCATGTATGGGGGAGAGGAGAGTTGAATACAGGGTTTTGGTGGGGAAACCTGAGGGAAGGCGTCCACTTGGAAGACCCAGGAGTAGATGGGAGGATAATGTTAAGCTGGATTTTTAAGAAATGGAATGAGGGGGGGGGTGGGGGCTCATGAACTTGATTGATGTGGCTCACGATAGGGACAGATGGCTGGCACTTGTAAACATAGTAATATCCTTCCTGTTCCATAAAATGTGGGGAATTTCTTGACCAGCTGAGAACTGGTTAGCTTCTCCAGAAGGCCTCTGCTCCATGGAGTAAGCAGTAAGTAATGATACTGACATATTCTTAGTTACAATTCACTGATACACCTTTATTTACAGTGTGTTTGTAGCTACATGTATAAAAACATCTAATATTGATATTTTTGATCTAGAAGGATCAAGGCCCTGTGCCACTTGTTGATGTGTCCTTTGTAGAAAGGTGTTGTGTAAGTACTCATTTCTATTGAGGCTGAGTTGACTCCAGGGCCATAATGTGGCCAGCAGGATTAAGTGAATGAAAAATACCATTCACCCCATTGGGAATCAAGCCTGTGACTGGCTTGTAGCACAGTGCTTCAACCAACTGTGCCACTGCATACCAAAATTGATGTATTAATATTATATATTCCTTAGTAATGACGTCTCTCTGAGGATGGCAATTTATCATTGAAATGTATCGGTTGGTTCATGTTTATGGATAACTTATAATTTTATACAATTTATGTTCATATGCTGGTATACATAAATGATTACAATCACAATACATGGAATGAATTATGTTCAGTCTATTTTCATGGTGTCTGATTTATGTTTTGGAAGTTTACTGCAATACATCACATAAATGTATACACCATAAAATGAAAGAAAGATGGGATACAGCGAATCCTGAAGTTTGATGGGAGGACAAGTTTTTATCCTAGAGATGAAAGATGTCAAATGGTCTAATCCATTAAGTTTCTGATAAGTGATTTGATCATGTTTTGAGGATACTTCTATGAAAACATAAATGAATAAATCGATTATTCATTTATGCATTCATTCATTTTTGTTCTTTTTATTTGTTGAGAATGTAACATTTATAACAATCAGTATGTTTTATAATTCCACCATGAAGAGGCTTAGAGCAAAATTCTGCTCTGAACAGACAGGGAATGTTTCTGAAATTAAGCTCATTGCAATGTACTTGGCATTTCTCTCTTCTATTTCAAGCACTATGTAAATAAGTTGAGCCTAAAGGGGAGGATTAGAAAAGCTGTTATGGACTATAATAATATATAAATTTGTATTAACAAGAAAATTAGAATAGCTTGGGAAACTTGTAATTTTATGATATGAATAATAAATTTAATCATTACTGAACTGATCAAACTCAATTAAAATCTCATATCTAGAACAAGTTAATTTAATTCACGTCTATATTCAACAAGCATCTTGTGACAGAAAATCTGTGACACCAGATTTGTAAAAAACCAGATTCAGTAATTTCATGCTTCCATTGTTTAGCTGTGTTACAAGTTTCTCTGACAGATGATTTGTGTACTTTCTAATTTTATGGATCCAATTCTAACAACAATTTATGACTGACCTTTGACAGTTACTTTATGTTCTCCTGTGCCAGGGTGTGTGAAGAGGTCCACTTGAATGGACACTTCACCTACGCTTCCCTCGTCCAGGCTCAGGATATCTGAAATACAATTAAAAGTGTAATACTGGAACATACAATGAATATACAAGGAAGCACTTATGGGTAATATTAACTTGAACATTCTGCATGTAAGAGACTGAATACATTAAAATGTCACAAGGATGTTCAATACAGCTAATTGTTTTTAAAGAGATAAACTCACTCTAGGTAAAGGTGCAAAATAAACAGCAAATTTCTTTGTCACTCAGATGACATGTGCACTTTCTTACATGACTAACCTAATTCTATATACACACAAAACAACACGTGTGTTGTCTTAATACATTCTCAGGCTGATCATGCTTTACCCATGTATCACAAAAGAACTCTTCAATGGTAGTATATTAATTAAACTGAATGTTCCATACACACCCTAAGTAGCAGTGTGTACTATAAATTTTAGTACTTTATATACCTTACAGAAACATTTTAACTTTCACCTGTTGGGCAGGAATTTGTTCTTAAAAGTGTGATGTAACTGTCATATATTAAAAAATTAAACAGATCTTTGAATGCTTATAAAAATCACCAGTGCAGCATATTAACGACGAATGATACAACCATAACATTATATTTGTACACTTGTCTACACATAATTTTTATTCCTGGAACAATGACTGACAGAAAAATAATGTCTAACAGAAACTACATTTAATCAAACTCTTCTGAGTTTATGAGAACATCATAAATATGACCTTTTGCAATGTGACATTGTGTCACTGGTTGTAAAAACAGTGATAAACTTTCAGCACTTCTGGGGGTTTCTTAATGAGCCAAGTGAGTATCAGCTGATCAAGATAGATTCTGCTCCATGGAGTCCATTTCAGAGTCATACACACATTTCTATGGATATTAAACCAATTATTTTGAGACTGTATGCTTACTGAGGTAACCTCAATAATATAATTATACTGGACAGACAGAACCCTTATGAAAAAAGTGAGAGTTTAAAAGCAAATACTGTCACAAACGTGCAAGGTTCATAAGTTTCATTCTGCATTAGTGGGTTGCTGTGCATACCATAATGACCCTTGGGTTCCATTAAATTTGGAGAATTTTTTAATAGCAAAACCATATTATCAGCTTCTCAGAGACTCTGCTCCATGATGTTAGTTGTTGGATCCATACCTTAGCTGACAGTAATACCTTCCCATGTCAAATTATGTGCATGGCTGATGAAAACACACAGTTACAAACTCCAAAGAAAGCTCTCATAACTTCATAGGTTATTAATACCTGGCATCTCCAATATTAATGGCATACTCATCTTGCAGTGTGCAACATGCATCTACATGTGGTTACATGCTATGCTAAGACATGTCTAATGCAGCTGGAGAGATTTTCTGGCACTGGTCACCCTTCTCAACATCACAGAACAAATAGGTATCAATGCATTAAGACAAGTTTTCTTTTCCTTTGCAACATGCAGAGCAGATCACATGGAACACACTGTGATTTCTGGAATACTTGTAGACCCATATCATATTTTGTCTGTAGTTGACATTTCCACCAAAATCAGTGACAGACTGCGAGGCAGGATATTTTGTGTTTTCACTTAGTGTGAATACACATGGTGCTGCTGAATAAAGCAGCATATATATATAAGTCGTGACTATTATTATGTTTATGTTGGTTTGAAAATTCTGTCTGTTAATTGCTCAGCTCATTTACTGAACTGCTCATAAAAGGCACTGGAGTAAACTGATCATAACAATAACTTTGGGAATTATATACAGGTTATTTTGTGTGGGAAAAATGCATCAAGCTATAATTGCACTCCCACTTGAGCCTTTGAGGCGTGATGCTTCTTTAAGCGTGGTGAAAAATTCATCTTCATCTAAATCACTTTTGAACAATATGAATTGTACACACTTTCACAATTTTTTTTACAGATGTGTGTATGTGTTTATCACCAACTTTTTCTTAGGATGTACATCTATGTATCAACACTGAAGTAGGTGCATCATTGTTTCTGAATGTTGTAAATGTTCAAGCATATAAGTATATGCGATGAATTTAAATTAGAAATAATGCAATGAATGATGTATCAAAAATGCTTTCTATCAATGCTACACTTTCACAAAATATGGATTTCATCAAAGCAGAACATGCAGCTGCCTACTTATCCACCATTTTAGATTTTCACTGTTCTGGGTTCTTGTAAAACACAGGTTGATTTGTCACCAACATATTGGGACAGCAAATTGGTTCCACCTTCAAGAGTCAAGATGTCCAAGAAAAGAGGTTTTTCTTCTTGGTCGTATTGATCTCTTGGACATCATCATGTCCTGAAATGTCAGTGACAAACCAACCTACATTATGTGACAATTCAGAAGCCCAAACATCTCATATACACCATGGCAGAAGCCTGAAATCTGGTAATAACTAGCACTTTTTCTTTGAAAATTACAGATTGATGATGATGGAAGATAGAGTTGGTAATGCACATGACTTAGTACATGCAAATATACAAATTTTCGAAACTGGTTAACATGCATTTTATGTTGTGAGAAACTCGGGGGATATGGCCACACCCATACAGAACATGATTACGTGGTATCCAGTCACAATAGATTGGTATTTTAGTGTTAATGGAATCTGAGGTTTAGACATGGGTATTGGTAAGTGAATTAACATATGCATTACCTTCAAGCAGAAAATGTCTTCTATGCTAATCCAAATTATTTTTTCTGCCAAACTGAGTAAAAACAATTTTTTTCCTACAGACTGCTTGGAAATTTTTCCCATGTACCCTTCTGACTTGCTCAGTTCATACATAAAAGTACTTTGGGCACAGAATTTTTTTTGTAAATGGATTGTTACAAACATGAAAATTCATGGTCAAAATCATGACTTCTACAGATTTCAAGATTCTATTTTGTCTTTCAGTGTGCCATGACAAGACTTTCTGGTACTTTACACGTTATACTTTGAAAAGAAACCACCAATACTGTCCAAACAGCAGAACAATATAAATTTTAACCCCCCAGGAATTAAATAAAATTACCAGTCATGACTGATGGATATAAGCCTGACAGCAAGACATATAATGTGGACTTGAGTTACATTTCAGCATTACACAAAGAACACCGCAGTCAAAGTACAAACCCAAGCAGGTCCACGAGCATCTTGAATAGGAAGGAAAAAGGGGCTCTTTGACAGAAAGGATGGAAATGCTAATCATGCTATTTAGCTGACTACTGATTAAAATGGTATAGCTTATAAAAGTTACTGCTAAAACATTATAAAATAGCTAGGTGTGTACTTTCAGCAGGCATTCTAATTTGTAATCTTTTGCATAAACTGTTAAATAAGGAAGTGTGAAGATATAGGGGTGTGCTGAAAAAAGGTTTACAATATACTAGGAAATTTCACTAAAATTACTTGACATGGATAATCCAGTTTTTATTACTGGAGCTACAAATATTCAGGTAATTAGTTAATAAAACCTATACGGTAGAAAGTTAATTAGAATATTTCTGTTTATTTTTTTATCTTCTTGGGGACTAAATGTACGTGTACTGCAGGATGAGAGGGCATGGGTTTGATTCATCTCAGAGCTGGTGCAAGTGGGAGAATTGTGCTAGATAACGCCATCATGAACATTTAGATTACATAAATTTCAAGCAGCTTCTTGACTGGTTGCATAAGGACTAGCTTCTCAATGACTCCGCCATACATTCCAAATGCCATAAAAGAAAATTTAGCCTGATGTATGTGAAGATTAATAGTGCACAAGAAACACTAAAGAGCAAGAGCTAAAAGTCTCATAATATAAAAATGTAATAAATTTTTTGTAGTGTAGACAAATAATGGTATGGAGATTGACATTCACATTAGAGAGAATTTCTGTATTATGAAAATGAGAAGAAGAGGATTTAAATGGTCCATGTAAAAATATAAACTGAAAACAAAATTTCCAACTAACTGAACATAATTCCCTGTGAAACTTGCTGGCCTTGAGGTCTCTGCTTTCCTGAGATATATGATTGCATAATTTGAAAATCAGTGCCAAATGTTTCAAAACAGTGTGGTGGTCTTATGTTTAAGGTTTAAAAAGTTTAGTCACTTCATTGGACATTAATAATGGAACCAACACACTGTTGAAAAACTCAGGCACAAATCACCCATTGATAAAGTGCATACTCCATGAGTATGTAGAACCAAAACTTCACCACAACAAATGCCCAAAAACTAGCAAACTTGCTAGTATTCTTTATGAAAAAACCATGATTGATACAACTAATTTGAATTACACTTTAAAGACTCATTGGATGCGAGGCTGTGATGTCTGCAGAGCCATTATGTATGTGGAGGTGAAGTGAAAAATTCTGAAACTGATGTTAGGAAAGAAATCCTGAATATTTTTGAGCGTAAATTTTTAATTTTAATTACTGTGATTAGGTATATGACTGTTGAAATAACAAAGCTCATAAATTCTTCACTGAACTTATCGTACAAAAAAGGTTCATAAACTTTGGTTATTTGGCAGCACACCCCTCAAGAACGTGAAATCGTGTACAATTAATTGTATATGTAACCAACTAAATCAGCAGAATCTTCATATAGCAGTGCAAGCTCTAGTTCTCATTTGTGGACTGGGAACTATTTTTCATTGTATATTCATATTACCTTGCCGGGATTCTCGGCGTTTCTTGGCTTTTAGAGGCTCCTCGAGCCCTTCCATTCCTTCTTCCTCTTCTCGCTCAATGGAGATGGAACGCTGCCTAAGGTTTGATTTGTCGTTAAGTGGAACTTTTGTGTTTTATGAGGAGGAGGGAGAGAAGAGAAGTAATAAAACAGGTGAACCAGAGAAGCACAAGGCTCTACTGTATTGTTCTTGACACTAATGACACTGGGTAGATCTTCAAACATAGATATATATTACCAACATTTTCAGGTGCCAGAAACACAACATGCCCTGTAAAAATTTCATTTGTGTTCTGCAGAAACATTCACAAATAATTTTTGCTACTATTATGTATCTATCATATTGTGATAAAATGGAAGTTTTGTAAACAGTCATCATTCAGCAACAAATAACATTTTATTCACAAATACTGCACCTTCATATAGATTGCCACATCGGTGCGCAATTCAATTCAATCCAACAGTGCAATAAACTATGGTTTTATAATAGCAATTTCTTGCAAATAAAAAATTTATTTATTATTTGCAATGTGTCGAATATTTTTTACATTTTCAATGCACAGGTATCCAATTAGTTTAACACTTTTCCTTACTGGGACTTGAGCCTTTCCTATCATAATCTGGTACTGAGAAATCTTTAGAGCACTTGTAAAACTGTACATACCAATAGACAGAATAACTGATCAAGAGAAAATTAGAACCAACAATAGAATTCTGAAAATACTATATTCAATAACAGTGTGTGGGTTTATATGTATACATCCTGTGTATCAACTCCTTTAAATCTAGCAATAAATATCAAACTAAATGCAGTAATATAATGGGTTTATTATGAATTCCACCTGTAAGTTTTGTGTATAAGACACTTTTACATAAAATTATGTGTGAATGTCCCATTAAAAAGCATCAAATTTTGTAAGTCCACACAATAGGAGGTAATACTTCATAAAGCACACAGAAATAATTATGTAAGCATGTTACATTTAGAATTGGCTCTCTGTTTCATGCCAAGACAAATATTTGAAGCTCTGTAAGCTTCAAGGGTTGAAGAAACACATGAAAACAGTTACAGTTGTACAAACATTACGACACTTAATACAATATGATGTACTGTTCCACATCACAGGAAACATCAAACAGCAGGAAGACAGTAACATCAAAGATGTGCAAACCAACAAACACACACTTCTTACCTTCATTAGTCTGTGTTGTGACAAATGTTTTGATGAGCGTGTCAGTGGTCTGAGTGTAGAGCGAAAGAGCATAACGTAGTGATTGCAACTCTGCACTCTTCTCCAGGAAGGTCTTTTTCAGACCATTGCCTCCAGCATGGAAGTACTGCTTGATTGTATCCAGTGCAACATCCAAAACAGCACACTGTTTGGGAGACAGGTTTTTCTCCATCTCCTTTGAAATGTCCTATGGCAAAGCAAGGACATACAACAGCAGCAGAAACAAAATTACATCATCTAATAGTAGAATGTATGGTACTATTACTGCTGTTTTCTTGCTTATTATGCTGAAAATGGTGCTTTAAATAGTATGGCTATGAATAGTAGGCTATTCAATTTCTTCTTTTGCTCTTCCACTTACTGTACCTTGCTATAACACGAGGGAAACAAACTCAATCTGACATAGCAATACATTTAGTTTTATAAACCTATTATAAGGCCTGATGTAATTAGTTAAGGTGGATTATAAATTAAGCCACTGTAACTGATGTGCTGAATAAAGTCAGATTTTTACTGACTTCTACTTTATTGAATGTGGCAAGATGAATGTTTCCTTTCATGCATTAACCAATCAAGATGTATGATACAGAAAGGTAAAGCTATCCCTGTACATTACATGAAGGCAAGTGGGGGACAGGAAGTATAGAACCATTTATTCTTAGCTTCAGCACTAGATGTAAGTATGTGGTCAGCTCCATGCCCTGGCCATGCAACATGGAACAGAGCCCCAGAGCCAATCTCATTTCTTTGGAGCAGAGAAAAATATTCTGAATTATATGCTGTTCATTTTAAAGTACAAACAGACAAAGAGGTATACTCTACTATTGTATGTTATGATTATGAACTTCTAATTTAAATAATTTCTTTAACAGCTGTAGTGCCTATTCACCATTTACTAACACAATAATCAGACTGACTTTGCTGAGAAGCAGCCAGTAAACTCATTTTTATATGTGTGAATTTAGATACTAATTCCTCAGTATGTGGTTTGTAAAGGTTCAATGGAATTATCAATAATTTTCCAAAAGTCATTTCAAGAGTGCCATCAAATTGTACTGAATATCTCTAAGTAACACACACTTCAGTGTCCTTACATGGAGGCTTTCACACATTAAAACATGAAAAGGCAAAATGGGCTAAATCAGGTGATATGTTGGATATTTTAATCTGGTAGTTTGTTTTAGTTGAAAAATCTCTGGAATGAACATGCTGCATGAGAAAGTGCAATATTATTAGCTATATCAATTTTTCTGACGAAGATATTAAGTCTGGATGACTGAGAGAACAGACAAATATCTTGCCCCTGCTGAGAATCGAACCAAGATTCCTCAGACATCAAGCCCATGGCCCCTACCCTGGCTCCAATGTGATGCCTCAAGTGTTTCAAGATGTGAATGTCACATGTTAGATTAATTGTTGATTTGGGAAAAATACATTCATAAAATAAAACTCTTTTAGTATAATGAAAATCAAATAAGCAAGGCTGGCTGACTTTGATTCTGACATTTGTACTTTTCTCTGTCTCATGGAGTGTGGACTCTTCCATTGGAGACTGGTATTTTGTTTCTGGGTGACAGTGCAACATCCAGAGTCATATCACCAGTCACTATCTTTCCCCAGGTATCAAGTTTTTCCAATAAACTTGCTGGAGAGTTTGAGAAACAGTTTCTTCTTCTCACATTCTGACAATCAGAAGAACTTCAGCCCAGAAAACACTTACTGCATCCACAGAACAAACTAGGAAATCCTACAGCACGTTAAAAAATTTCTGAAATCATGCCATTATATATACCACACACAACAAATCACTGCTGTAGCCAGACCCTGCGTAAAGAAATGAGTTTACTGGTTTCAAGTCTTACTAGAAGTAAATCAATTATAATTATAATTACATCAAGTTACTCTTTACATGATGTGCCAGAACACAATAGAATGTAGCCATCTAATATGGGAGGAAATATAATCTATTATAAATTTTGAAACCGAATTTGTAGTTTTTGTAGTTTAGACCTCTGAATAAGTTATAAGGCTAAAGTACTTGAACTGATTTACCATTACGCCACTGAGAGGATTTCTGATGTCTTGCTTGCCAGCCATGTGGTTTTTGAACAGACGTGACATATCCTCAATTTTAGCATTGGCTGCTAAGTTCTTTGCATTATCTGTCAGATTTTTCAGGATCATCTATGACAGAAGCATAAAGATATGGTTAGAAGAATCTTAGTTAAAAACAGTGTACCTCAGTGCTTAACACATGTATAGAAACAATAAAGACTGAGGGGGTGGTGGTACATTTTAAGTATGGAAACAATAGTTCAGAATTAGTTCACAGTAAACAATAAAAGGTATATGCTATATTCATTATAAAAGAGACTCATGGATGCTGCATCTAAAGACAGAAAAGACTAGCACCATCTCATTAGTGCAGATAAATAGATTTCTAATTTTACTTGATGATGTAGTCAGGACCAGTGGCCAGAACATATGTTATTGCTAAAAAAAGACAATGGATGAGGTGCAATACATGTGCCATTTAAATAAATGTGTTATTTTAACCCTTTGGTTGCTCTGGGGTTTAAATTCTGTCTAATATCCAGGATGGAGAGGTTTTAAATTTGGAGCTTTCTTAAATGTTTTCACAACTATACATTGCACCAACTGTTAATTTGTTCAAGGCAATATGTAGAATTAAGGGAGATGCTGTTGAATGATTCAGAATATTCCATGAACAGAAAATATTGTTTAGGTTAATGAAATACAGGAAGATATGAAGGGCTGGGCAAGTGACTGGGATGAATGAAGATAAGGAATGCATATGGAACTTTGGTCAGGAAACCTCTTGCAAAACACCCACTTGGACGGCTGAAAATGAAATGGAAGAACAACACTGAACTGAATTTCAAAGTCGAGATATGAGGATGAAGTAATGCTAGAAATGGCTCAGAATTATGTCCAAAGGCAGCCCTTGGTACCAGCATAACTTACAGGATTTGCTACCCTAAGGTTCCTTTGTTTTTTTTTTTTTTTTTAGTTAAAACTAATTACTAACTGTTCATCTGGTGCACTTAAAATTTTCCCACGTGAGTCACATCCAACACATTCTGGCAGCAACTTTCTGCCTCACCATGTCACATACAGTATTTAGCACTTCACCATTTATTTCTATAGCCCTTGTTTTAGTTCCTATAAATAATATTAGAACATGGGAATGCTTATGTTATTTATTGTACTGCATTGACAACATTGAGATAATATGCCCCAAAATATGAAATTCTGGCAGTGAAAGTAAACATAATTTTCGAAGTTTTGTAAATTATTGAGACATAGGGAGGAGCAAATGTGTTGAAGCCTTGCTTCACATATTCTTTGAACTGGTAAATGAATTGCTTGTAGTTATATTTGGCAGAAATTTGCACTTACACTCTTGTCTGTCATTGGTGGAAGAACCACTGTTTTCTCGAGAATCCTCATCACAATCTTCCAAAGTTCTTTGAGCAATCTCTTCAGTACTGTCTTCTCACATGACTGAGCATACAATGACAAGGAACCTGAAACATATTAAAAAGTTCCACAGTCATGGTTAGTGTGAAAAAAATGAGTATAAATTATGGACAGTAGGCCCAAGTGAAGTCATGGTTACCAATTTTTGTGTCATTAAAATGAAACCTGTGACCCTGTGTTTTTGTATGTATGTTGGTGACAGTGACTTGAGTTTCTGTTACCAAATTGAAACCTGAAAGCCATAACCTGTTTGTGTTATTTATGTTGGCAACCATGATGCCTGATAAGGATGAATAGCAAAAAGGTGCAAGAAGACAGGAAGGCACATCAAAAGGTATGTCCTTTGATTACAGTAGTTATATTAACTCATAAATATTGTATTTCATAAAGAAATAAAATTCAAAATTGTTGGTAAATACACACTTGTTAACAGTTAAATGTTACATGAGAAATAAATCTGGAGTGTGTAGGAAACAAAAAGACTTGTCCTTATCTTAGTAACTCAGCTAAGGCAGAGGTTGTTCATTGACTTGTAAGTTCTGGGTGGGCATGGCTAACAGCGTGCCCCCTCACCCACAAGTCCACATCTTGCTGTTCAATATGTGCCCAGAGCTCACAAGTCATTGAGTGATCTGTAATATCGGTAGCCATAAATAAAGTTTAACACAAATACAGAAATGCTGTAATACAACCGTGATGCCACTGTAAAACTATATGTGCTTACTTATTTTACAGATGTTTATCACTAGCCAAAGAAACATTCCTTGGCCAGATTTTTCTTAAAATATACATTGCTAAATAATAAAAACCTGGGCAAAGAATGCGTGCTCAGCTTTGTATCATACAAAGCATCAAACAATCAATAAAACAACTGACCGTCTAGCAGATCCATGAGTGGTCGCAGCACCTCATCTGCCTCAGCTGCCACAGCATTGCGCTGTGATGGTTGATTCAGAGTCACCTGGCCTCCACCCTTAATGGACAGCAACAGATCACCCAATTGGCGTACACTTTCAGTGATGCGTGGCTCCAGGCTAGCAACATAAATGTAATGCAGACAGTGGTTTACTTGCATTAATGTAAGTGGTAGAAATAAGGTGTATTAATTCTTAATATTGTGTGCTGTTGGAGAAGTCCTTCAATACAGATTCTGTAGCTTCTTTCTTGTGACAGATCAGTTATCACTGAACAAATTATACACACTGTATACGATACTAATTTTAATTCTAAATATAAGAAGTTAAAACACAAGAGTAAAGTGATCTGAGGGGGACTGTCAGTGGCTTTAAACTCAGCCGATTTTAAATTTTAAACATGAGCCATGAAAAGATTTGTTGGAAATTAATAATTGTCACAATTGGAGATGTGCAAAATTTGATGAAATTTTGGTGTATTACATATATTTCATTTATATGAAGCCCTGCTGTACAGAATAGTTTAGTTTAGTTTTGTTTATTAGTCCAAGATATCATATATATGATTGTGGACTTGTCAATTTCTAGCAATATACAAGAAGTGAGATAAGTCCAATAGCAACGAACATAGTATTCTACAAATGATTTCAGAACCACTTATATATATTGTAATAAAGCTTAAATTAGATACACAGCTAATGAAGTTACATAGTTACAAAACTACAAATTCTTCCACTGAGTAAAAGGAACACAGAAGAAGAAGTGATTTCAGTTCTTTCTTAAAGGTCTTATATCTATCTATTTCTTTATGTAACCAGGAAGTTTGTTATATAATTTAGTCCCCATATTTATTACACTTCTCTTATACAAATCAGTATTGCATGATTGGATGTCGATATCCATCTTTCTTCATGTATTATGAGCATGGATATTTGAATTTAGATATACAAACTGGTGGTGTTTTCTTATTTAACATATAACTTCCATTATATATAATGAAACCAAGGTGAGAATATTCAATTCTTTAAATAGCTGTCTGCAAGATGTTCTTGCGCTTACTCCTACCACTGATCTTATCACTCGTTTTTTAATTCTAAATATTTACCTTCTGTGTCACATGTGCCAATCACATTCAATGTAGTACTATCTATTTGCCAATCTTTATCATCATGCCCCATAAAGTTTTGCCAGTATTGGAAATGAATGTCAGACTCCAACCATGATGTGAAGATCAAAGACTCTTGTCCATAGGACATAACTATCACTGCTCATTTATCATATTTTGGGAGTAAGTTGAGATTTTCAGTTGTATAAAATAAGATAAAAATGCCATAGTGTGAGGAGTTGGCACATTTAAGTAATATGATTAAGAAGTGCCTCTTGCACTTTAAACACCTATATATTAATAAATACATGTCAAACTTTCTAAGTACATGTTCCATTTTTTGTTAACTGACTTTATACATGTGCACCCACAGAAGGGCACTTGAGAGGGTAAAATCCAGGATTTACATATTTGTAGTAGAACATTTCTTTTGTTCTCTGTCATTCATTTTTGAAATATTGACTAATGAAAGATTATGAATTCTAAAATGTGGAGAAGTTCTATATTTCATTCCTGATTCACTGTTATACTGCTCTGAATTCTTCACATTGAAATGGTTTTACTGAAATCACAATATTAGACTCAATAAAAATTATGGTATTGTGACAGTAAAATATTTAGGAAAAGTGTGGAAATTATTTTCATATTTCAAGTATTGTTCTAAAACTCTTTTTCAGCATGAAACATCCTTAAAGCCTTTTCAAGTTGGAGACATAGAAATTATAATTTTAGAATCACCCAAAAAATAAAATGTAATCATTTCCTCCATCATCTGCCTTCACTTCACTTAATTCTGAAAAATATATATGCAGCCAGTTTTTCGACCTCTTCTTATTTGGACAATACATCAAGAATGTAGACATTTTTATTTTGTAGTTATAGGAACTGGAAGAAAATGCTTGTGAACACAGAAAGAAACATGCACCTTTATTGAATTTTTCTCCAGTTGCCTCTTTGCACTTTACAACTATCCTGTCATCTCACACATTTGATACCTTATGCTAACATAATTTTTACTGACCTACAGACTGGGTTCCATATGTGTGGCAAGTAAACCAAAAATACCTTATAGGCCACTGTAGATTATGTTAGCCTAAGGAATCAAAATGTATATGACACAGGAAGGTTATAAAATGTGCAAAGGCAGTTGAGAAAAATTTAATAAAAGTAGCAAAGCCACATGGTATGTATGCAATACAGCAATAATACTTCAGACTTTATAAGAGGAAGTGAATTTCTTGACTGCAGAAGTTAGCTTCATAAGGACCCCACTCCACATAAGTAATTATGCTTCTGAATCACTGGTAACAAGATTATACAGTCTAGACCCATTACATATTCACATAAAGACAAATGTGGGCTTTAAAAGATTCCTGGCAGTGAGAATAAACACTTTGGTCTCAACAGTGATGACATCATGTTGTTTTGTAAGTGTGCACTGTGTTGCAGTAACCTTGCACATAACGACATAATTGATGAACTTCCCCACAGACATAAATTTAGTTGTGGATGACCTAATTCCCTTATTAACAAACCCACTGAATTTGTGAAGGTGGGCAGAAACCACTGGTAATCTTCTACCATGACGCCAGATTTGGCACAAAACTATGAGCTCATCATCATTTTTATTCTTATTCATTTACATTTATTATTTTTCCACTTGATTGAGTCACCTTTCACCATTCTTCTCTGTCTACCCATTAGCACTTCTCTCATACTTGTGTTCCGTCTTTCTTGGATCCCTTTGCGTAGCTTTCCCAACATAATGCTTGTCATGTAACTTAGACGTTTATTGCAGATACTCTCGAAGGAATTCTATCTTTGCCTATACCAGTCTCTCTTTAAGTACATTCATGTTCTTGCAGTGATCCACTGTCCAATGATCTCAACTTTACCATCCGGCTTAAAATGTCCATCCATGTAAATAAAAAAATTGTTACATACTCTGTTTGAAGTGCCACAAAATAGGAAAAAATATACTGATAATAGCATTACGTGATTGTTCTATTAACCCCGATTAAGACCAGTCTTGAAGTTACAGGCATCTTAGAACACACTCTGGATATGGTGCAAGACAGACATCAATTTTGAAGTCATGACAAATATAAAAAACACAATTCTGTTTGTTTAATAAACACAGCATATAAATAAGTTTTAAATTTTCCACTGTAGCAACAGTAGTAAAAATTTTGGGGTTCAATAAAACCAGGAAAAACTCTTTTCAGCCTTCATATGGCATTTTGGCCATAATGATAAATTGAAATAAACTCTGTTCTCTCTAATGAAAAGTCTACCTTGTTGCAAACTGCATGGCCAAGTCATCAAGGGCAGTGTTGAGATTTTGTTGCAACTCTTTCAAGATGTTAGCAGCATCTTCTTCCAACTTCTCACCTCCCATGGACTCAAACATCTTCTCTAACTGTACTCTTAGCTGTTGTACATTGTTCATCAAGATACATGCCTGTAAGTGCACAAAGATAAATAATTCTCCTTCCCATAAACTTTCAGACTTTAACTTTGTATATCATGATTAGTAACCACAAAAATGGAACAGAAAGTGAAGAATATTTCATGTAACAGCCTTAAGTATCTCAAAACATAATCATGCAAATGACATAAAAATTTGTGTTACACACATACATAATAACAGCACTGATGGATTATCATGCCAAGTCCAATAAAATATTTACAATTTATTTCTGGACACACCTCTGGATTAACAGTTACTTGGATTATATTATAAACTTACTGCCTTCAAAAATTTTGAACATAATATGTAATTGTATTATCCACATAGTGAATCACTTATAAATTTTCTAAAACATGTGACAAATGCAAATAATAAATAAATAAATAAATAAATAAATATATATATATATATATATATATATATATATATTGTTTTACAAGTTGTGGGCATTACTGCAGGACATGGATTTCTAGGACACTGTAAACAAAAAAGTTCCCATTCTGTATGGTTACAGTGCTATGAGTCTTTTTAATTCTCCAAAATGGAATCCAGTGAGTTGCGGATGACGTTGATGAAGAGTTATTACATGTTACACGAACCTTGATATAAGCAAATTTCAGGCTTATCTGTGCACTTTTACACATGCTACTTACAACCTAAGAGCTGCCTTCACTTTGATAAACAGTATCCTAACTGCTATGAACAACAATCAAATGGTGGGAGGTATATTTTGTGACCTGCAAAAATCATTCGACTGTGTTAATCATAAAATATTACTAGAAAAGCTAGAATTCAATGGAGTTGAAGGGAAATTTAAAAGATTAATTGAATCCTATTTAACAGGTAGATACCAAAGAGTGACACTGAATAATATAACCAATAATAACAATTTGTCCAAATGGGAATTGTTAAAATGTGGTATGCCACAAGGTTCAGTTCTTGGCCCTTTGTTCTTCCTAATTTACATAAATGATCTACCCACAATAGTAAACAATGATAACAATATGGTACTCTTTGCAGAAGATACCAGCATTATAATTACAGACACAAATCAAAGGGACTTTAATGTAAATGCTAATCAAATGTTCCAAGATATAAACACCTGGTTTAAAGTCAATTTACTAACTTTAAATCTTAATAAAACTCAGTGTTTAGAATTTAGAACTAAGAATTATTAAAATGTTATCACAAAAATTAAATATGATCAGGAATGTATAACCAGTGCCTCTGAGATTACATTTCTTGGATTACCTATAGATGACCTTCATCCTGGAAACAACACATAGAACAGCTACTCAACAAAATGTGCACTGCATGCTATGCACTGAGGAACATAAATCTTATAGTACCAATAGACATGCTAAGAGTAATCTATTTTGCTCATATACACTCTATTATAAGCTATGGTGTAATTTTTTGGGGTAGCTCCTCCTACGCCAACAAGGCATTTATACTTCAAAAGAAAATTATCAGAATTATAACTAACACTAGACCTAAAGATTTTTGCAGGGAAGTTTTCAAGAGTATGGAAATAATGTCATTATATTCTCAGTATATATATTCATTAGTTTTATACACAATTAATAATAAACACCTACTTGATACAAATAACGAAATTCATAAATATAAAACTAGGAATAACAATAATTTACACCATCCAATAGCTAACTTATCAAAATTCAATGAAGGAGCCTACATATCAGGTATACAAGTTTTTAACCACCTTCCTCAATATATTGAAGCTTTGACTAATGATCATAAATATTTTAAATTAACGTTAAAGAGGTTCTTATATCATCATTCTTTCTACTCAATGAATGAATATTATGAATATAAGGAAGACAGAAGAATATAAACCTCAAGAGGCTGATTCACTGATACATTATTTTAACCCTGTTAATAGTATTTGATACTAGTAACAACTCACACAACTTAATTGTAACTGTTCTGATGTTATAATTTTTAATAACTATATCACCATTATATTATAATTATATTTAAGCATTTGACATCTTTATTTTTAACAGATATTTATACAACTACTTTGACAATTTCCACATCCTTGGTACTTTACCTGTATATGGATATATGGAAAATAAAATGAATGAATGAAAGGGCGTTGCAGCAGAGTGTGGGGTTTTTGAAAAATTGCACTAAGCACAGTTAAGTGTAAATTAAAGCTAGTTTCTTCCTTTAAGTTACACTTAGAATTAAAATTTATCAGACAATATGTTTATTTATTATTTTATTTCATATCCTTTCAGTAATCCTTACCTTCTCTTTTAAGTTTCAAGTGTTGTCATAACTCTGAAAGTGTTCAATGTTGGACACATATTTATATAAACTTTTTTGATCACAAAGACCCGGGGAATCATCTCTTACTATTATATCCAGAACTCATAAAACACCGTGTATATATGTCAGTGCATTAATGACATGTTTTAAATGAAAGGTTTAATAAACAAAGTTCTCATATTATATGGGCCAAAAGTTAAATGACCTGGAGAGTAACTGCTCAGGAAATAACTGAAGGATCAGACTGATATTTATACTCACAATTCTTTCTTCCTTGAGATGGCTTGGAAATTCCTTCTTGACAATATCTGCATAAGCAACCAAAACTTTGACAATTGTTTTTGCAAAACGCTTCATGTACCGTTTCCAAATTTCAGGATCAGGACATTCAAGTTTTGAAACAACATCAAAGCACTGTGTTAACTGCGTAAATACATCTACAACAGAATTAGAAAATAATGCATGTTCACTGCTGCGTTGGAACTGAAACAGAAACAAGAAGAAAAAAATATTGAAATGAACATTTATGACTGCTGTCTTGAAATACCGTAGTTCAAAACCTATCATAACTCACCCCATCCTTCTTGTCTCTGTTGAATGCTCCATGCAGATATTCCAGAGAAACATCATCATTTTCATTAAGCCACTGCATAACAAATGGTTCAAAAAACCTGGAAGATAGAAATTGGCACGAATAAACCTGAATTACTTATTTCTAGTCAACTTTGTCATGTTACTTTATGGTAAAAAGTAAAGTTTACCCTAGAACAGACTATGAAAGGCCAAAGGGAAAGTAGAAATATGCTATATCCTTTCTTTAACCCCGGCACTAAATGGGGATGGGTGGTGAACACCATGCCCCAGCCGCTTTACCCCTGGGAAAGAGACATGGTACCCATTGTACAGGAGGATGGGTGGGCCTTAGGACCATTCTGGATGGTGTGGAAAATCTCGCCACCACCAGGATTCAATCCCTGGACTGTCCAGCCCATAGTGAGTTGCTAACTGACTACGCTATCCCAGTCCACAGAGTATTTGACAACTAATAAAACCAACAGTTCTATGCAAAAAAAATTATGTTCAGTTGTACGGTACAGTTCAACAAAAGAATTTCTACTACAAATGCCTTAGCTTGCATGTATCACTACATAATGTGTAATATAGAGAGATTAAAAGAAAGCACAAGACAATTTGTAGTTATGCTGAAACATATGAAATGCAATGTTATGATTTACTCACGCTGGATATTCAGGTACAGATCCTTTGTAGGGAGGCACATCCTTGACATAATTTGTGTGCAGCCACTTGACCTTGAAGTGAAGGTTCATGTAGGCCGAGGATTTGCAGAGACGGTGCTGTTCGTGCTCCTCCAGTGCGTATTTCACATCTACTGCAAACAGACTCCACATTGTGGCTGCTGATAACTGTAAGTTAAGCATACAAATACCTTACTGAAAGTCATGCACAGAAACTGATATGACATACAACAGTACCTCTTATGAAGCAAAGACATTATATTTGCAGTTTAAACATTTGTACATAGGTTTCCTACTTAATTAGTATTGTAATTTTATAAGTTAAAAACAAATGCTTTCAAAATTTTAAACAAGTGGTTTTATTGTGTGTTAGATACCAAAAACATTACAGTTTTAAATAAATGAATGTGTCACTCTGTCAAGCGACTGCAGACTTACAATGCATCAATAAATCTATTCACCATTAATTAATTGCAAGGATTCTGGGAATTAGGAGCTGGTAGGCAACAACAATGAATTGGGAAGAGTGGAGGAAACTTCTGAAGGATGCCCAGATTCTTTATGAGTTTTAGTACCAATGAGTAATTAATTAATTAATTTAGCCAGTAATTAAGTAAATTACTATGCTAAAAAATAAACAAACCATTTTCACCTATTGGTGAATGAAGTAAATAGTCACATATCTTGGTTATGCAATCTACATTCTACCATATATCTATATTAGATATGTGAACGCAATTACAATTATATGTGAATCAGTTTCCGTTTAGAGATGTTTATTTTTTCATTTCAATATTGCATCCAGAGCAGCCCTGTGGTTCATGCAGAACACAGGTGTTTTCTCATAAATTAGGTGTACAAAAACTTGGGAACTAACCCCTCATTCAAGACTGTTAAAAGCTTCTTCACTGTTATTAATACTGTCATAATTATTTTCATGGCACAAAATTGCTTTATTAATGTGCTGTGAGAATCAATTACATGCTCTGTCCAAACATGCCCATAATTAGTGATGCATTGCTTCTAAGTTATTCTGCAACTCACCTATGCAACTGTCTATATTTGCATGAGTTAAATATCATATAGATTATGAAACATCACAACTCTATCACTTCCTCTCTCTGTAATTTTATAAGCAGCAATTTTGCATTTGTAAATTAGAGAACTATATTCCCTTAATATTTAAATACAACAAATATGAGGTTTATATTAATATTATTTTAATTAGTGTTGATTTCAGTGAGCAGCTCTTTTTCTTTAATTCATAAAATCCTGTCACATAGATAAGATATCTCATAAATAACACATTGTAATATGGAAAATGTAAAGCATTAGAACAACAGAACATGCAGCTCACAGCCATTCTATACCTGACCAATGTTGAGCTCCTGGGGAAATTGGTTGAGGACAGGTGCATAACTATTACGGTCTTCTTCAATGACCGATACGATGAGTGCAATCAGTTTGTGCCAGAAATCAAGACTATCTAGCCGAGGCCCGTGGTCCTCTTGGTCCCTCTTAGCTTCATTTGGATCCACCTGTAAGGTAGTGTATGATATTTCCAAAAACATATTTGTGAGAAATGGAGAAAAATAAGCTGAAAGCAGTTATATGTGTCTATCATGGATATTCTTCAAATGGAGGAGAATTCATAAACTGTGTGGGGACAGAGGCAACTAACATATATTAAAACATTTTTTGAATGAGGATATTAAACATTAGAGAGAATTCAATATAAACATTTGAGGGTAGAGACAGATGCAACAACATTAGATTGAATGATTTTTTAAATGTTGTAAACTCACATTGTTAAGCAAGTCAGAATTATTTAATTTCACCTATCCGGCCTTTCCCACCTATGCACAAGTTTCCAGCCAAACGGCACTGGGTTTTTTCATGTCACTTTTTCACATACATTAGATCAAGAACTCCTAGTATCATAAGTAATTAAGGCATGCAAGTGTACGGTGATGTTTAATCTGCAAACCTTATGGATTACAATATTCCTCAATACATTTTCTCAAAAATCTTAGGCTGATCTTGCTTATGCATGAAGCACTCATATACCAAGTTTGGACAGGATACCATGATTGTCTATATAACCCATTTTACAACATGCAAAAATATGATGATGGGTGAATTACCCATGCACTCTGTGAAGAACACTTAAAAAAATGTCAGAATTTCTGTATGTGGATGACATGACAGATGGGCTGTAATAGTCACATAAATAACTGAAATTTCATGTTTGCTCTACAAGAAATATGCACAAATTGTAAAGGGCATAATCTGTTGCAGCACCTACTCATGTTGTATAAAAAAATTACATGAGGAGATTTTCTGTTCCCACGCACATTATTTTAGAATCTACACCACAGTTCAGTGTTCTGCAGGAAAGAAATTCCATTATCCTGCAGAAAGTAAACTGATAGTGAAAAAGGTGGTGCTTATTAAGGGAATTCAATAAACAGGTTTATGGCTTACAGTATTCACCCAATTTGTTATGTAACAAGTTTAGCTAGTAGATTTTGATGCTGAATCACTTATTTTACGGTTTGGCTGACACATCTAGCAGAATGTAACTAGTTACACTTTTGGTGACTGTGATCGCTTTATAAAGCATCAGTTCTGACACATAGGCTCAGAATTGGTCCAGAGACTCTGTTAATGTGAAAGTGTATGTGTATAATAGTCAAAATGGGCCTCAAAATGAATAAGTTTGCTACAAAATAGAATTTGCTCTGAGGTGCCAATGTATGTTCACACTGAAATCTTTTGTATTTAATAATATCAGTGAAAATAAATTCTTCTGCCAAAATATGACACTTCAAGGCCATTTTTGCAGTTTTGGTCACTGCAGATCATTAAGTAACATATACACATACTAAAAATGAAGACAATTTTAAAAATTAAATTCAAAATCCCTATAACTCCAAAAATTTATTAATTTTTTTCAGAATTCTTAGTATACTGTTACCATTTTTTTTTTTGAATACTAGGTTCACTGCAAAACTGACCTGAAATTCTCTGTTGTAGAGTTCATAGCAGTTTTCAAACAGGAACTGGTAGGTAGATCGAAGGCATGCTTTGACACAGTCTTTAACCACTGTGCTGGCCCGAGGAGGACTAGACAGTTCTTGCACCTTCATCCGAAAGAAGGTAATACTGGTAAGTAGGTCCACTGTGGACTTCAGATCCATGAGTTTCTCCTCACTCGATGCAGGGAAGTTGTTGCGATACATTGACAGGTCAATACGAAGAGAGTTGTGCAGCTGATCTAGTAGCTTTACAAACTTTTCTTTCTGAAATTCAATCCAAAAAGCAGACTTTGTTTTTAAAATATATTACTTATACCCTATATTAAAACTCTTTTCATACTTCTGGCCTCATAGTTTGAATGACAATGACTGAACAAATTGTCTCCATATAACAGTGTAAGTTAGTCATACACCTACTAAGTGATAGCTTATGAGGGAAGCAAGTGTGCAACATTTACAATTGATACAGAGAACAACTTTCTCAGAGAAGCACAAAAGCAGTAAAAATGTATTTATTTGTTAATTTAATTTAATAGGAATAAAAAATTTTCCAACTCCACTCATGGATATTCTGAATTAACTTCAAGTAAGGCACTGTGTTTCAGACAACTAAGATCCATTAATCACTTTCAAACAACTTCAAAGTAAGCATGATTTCATGCTTCTGCTACGAAGTAGACGAGAACTGTGCTCTTCTGGGCTATTGTGCAGTGAGCACCGGAAATTCCAAGAATCCAACAATTCTTGGATTCTTGACACTTGTAGATGGGATTGATAGGTTGTCACGAAACTTCGGTAAGGATTTACTCTGGTTGCTGCATAGTAGCCCATAAGAGGGCATTTCACAACTTCAAGTAAATTTAAAGGAAATAAAGTTGAACAGGTACATAATACAGATTATATTTGTTATATTTGTCGTTCCATTTTATTGCCTCATTGGAAGCTAGTGCTTGTTCCAGACCTAACCACAACACACCTTTTAGGTAGTTGCAGTAACAATCTGATGTTTTTTAACTCAAAGACTTCTTGGATTTTTTCCATTGTACATATTAAAAAGAAATACATCATGTTTCGGTGATAGGATTGGTTCCTGTCTTCAGACTTGCCTCTTCCAAAACAGCCGTCACTACAAGATGATTATTTCCAAAAAACTGTTACTGGAATACATAGTATTTGCTAAATTGATGTTAATCAGGATTTTATTATAGTGTACATAATTATAATGTAGTGACAGGTGCTTTGGAAGAAGTGAGTCTGAAGAGAAACTGATCCTGTCCTCGAAATCTAGTGTGTTACATCTCAGCACTTACAATGGAAATAGTCCAGTACAGCCTGTCAGTGCAAATGTCATACAGCAGAATGACAAGTAGTACCATAAAATTGTTCTCTATCAATTCACATACATATTAGTGAATGCTTACAAAATTATACTATTTTATGATGTTCATTGATGCCATTTTCATCAAAGTTTTTAAAAAATTTTACATTACCAAAAGCCAAGAAAATTGTGTACCATGAAGTTTTCAAATTCTGCATCAGATAAAGCCCAGTATCTTAAGGACTGGGCCCAAACAATCCAATGAAATACATAATATATCGAAGGAGATAGGAAAATATGAGATTAAGAGAGAAAAGACACAGAAAGTTCAATAGCTGTAGTACAAGCATCTTAAATAGGAAATAGACTCTCCAGCATCACGTCTGTACAAATTTTTTTAATGTTTTAATTTTCACTCCTGTTCAAAGAATGCATAATGGAAAAGAAGATCAGCATTTCTTCCGGGCAAGTCCGAGAGAATGACACACAAAATGTAGTGGTTTGTATGTGGTGGTTAAGTCTATTCTGGAAGTAGGACAGTGCTGAAAAAAAATGGGTGGTTCAGAAGTTTAAAAAAAACCACTAGGAGGTATAGGTGCTGTTTTAGGTCTACCAGAATGAAAAGGTATATGAATATGGTTGTCTGTCAATATTATTTTGGAGGGTGGTGGGAGACCATTCATTCTTTCATTCCATTGGAATGTGCAGAATGTGATGATTCCTTGCCATTCTCAGGAGCTTCCTCCTTTCATCTCTGTTATATACCCTCTCCTTCCACCCTTTTCCACCAACTAGTCTTCTATCCTCCCTCACCTCATCTTGCCCTCTATTTCTTGGTCTACCTCTCAGCCTTGTTGTTTCCAAATTCATATATAATACTAGTTTGGAAATTCTATTTTCTTCCATTCTCTGTACATGCCCAAACCAATGTAACCTATTTAACCTTACTGTCTCTGTTATAGTTGATTTTTTAACCATTGCACAAATTTCTTTATTGGCTAATTCCTCCAATTTTCTTTTACATTGTCATATAATGGGCCTAAAATTCTTCTATACATTTTTCTTTCAAAAATCTTTATTTGCTTTCTACTAGTATTGAAAATAAACCCATGGAACATAAAGAGCATCAATCAGGTGCCCCTTTTTCCTACTTCAGAGTCTACATTAAGCTGCAGGTTTCCAACGCTGATCTTCATTTTGACATCCTTCCTATCACTGGTGTTAACAGAACCTGCCCTCTGGGTGCTTCCACCTCAGAAACATACTCTAGACTGCTACCTGGATGGGTCAACAAAGACCATAAGTTGTGGCAAAAACAAACAACATTAATATTTCAGCAAGTTCTTATATTGGCTTTCACTTTCAAGAATCTATCTGCTCTAAAGCTTTATAATTATCTGATAGAAAGGATGGAGACTAAGACGTATCCTCTTGACAAGCCTATTTTTTCATATTTTCTTCTCACATCTGTAACTATCTGTTGACTGTTAACTACCTGTGTGGGAGGGATTATAACAAATAATTATGAAGTACAAATGCAGTGAAGATGACGTACAGAAAAACTGTCAATATAGGACCTCCTTACAAGTGCTTAAATATAATCAGTTATCATAATATACTAGCAAAACAGTTTTAATAGAAATCATGTCTAGAGATTTGTGTATAAACATACCACTGATTTTGAAAAACGACTTTGTTATGTGTTCTGTGGGAAAACACTGATTGTGATAATAAAGTATGTTTTCATAAAATGGCTGATGATCAGAGCACTTCACTAAACTGTAAAGTAAATTCTGCTTGCAATTTAAGATACAGTCATAAGAGAAGCTGTAAAAGTATATACCCAACACAGATGAAAGTTTAAGAAGAAGAATGTTACAGATCTAAGATAAGAAATTCTCACCCCAAAGTTTGAAGCTGCAAATCGATCACTTGCAGATACAGCAGACGATGCTGTTGTGTGCGCATAGTAAGCATTGATGTTGGCGAGAAGGGTACTCATAACTGCGGGCACAGATGGACACAGGTACTTTGTTGACAAACAATGGAAGTGCCTGTAAAGTATGAATAAGTTATGTGAACATAATGCTGGACTCTTGTTTAAAAGACCATCTCGGTAATAATGTGTGTGAAATAGTGTAGCTAGGATTGTGGCACCTGGCACGAATAATCACAATGGCTGCCCCTGAAAGAAATTATGAACTTAACAAGGATCACAATTACTTATTGAATTTCCATTTATTTGACTCACTAATTTAAAATTTGTTGAGCAAAGAATATGTATATTTGCATTTAAAATATTAATTTTACCTCCCATATTGCCACCCCTTGGACTCTCCTGCCAGGGGCAGCCACACTACTTGATCCCCTCTGTCCACAGCTACAAACCTCTGGGTGTGTGTGTGTGTGTGTGTGTGTGTATTTGTTTGTGCGTGTGTGTATGCTATTGTAATTAATAATGCAGCAGCTCTACAAAAGAAAGTAAAAGATGAATGTGAGTTAGTTCATAAGATGCCTGGAATTTTTGTGTGTGTGTGTGTGTGTGTGTGTGTGAGTGACATTCCATAAAAAGATGTACTATGCTGTACTGAAACACATGAACAACACTTGTGGAATTAGTGTTCTCAAACAAGAAACTATTATGATGGGGTCACTGATTTGCATGCAAACATTTTTCTGTGGAAAAATTTAGACTTTATTCTCCATCTGTCTCTTTCAAGAACAAATAGGCCATATGTCAACATCCAAGGATCCATACTGACAAAAACATTCAATGGTGGGTCCCTAGTACATGCCCATAAACTAGTGTCACATTGTTTCAAAAACACCACACACACACACACACACACACATGTATGTTAAGTAAATTTTCATTATACTCTAAATTTAGAACACGTTTGACATTTTTGTAACACACTGCTGACACCCAACTTGGCAACAGTGAATTGTAAAAGTAAGTTACATTTTAAAAGGTTAAATACATTCACTCAGAGAATGGGAGAATTTTCAGTTCTGTGGTTTCTGCTGTTGGTGGTTATATTATGAAAAGGGAATATGGGTATGCACCATGCTGATAAATGTATTACTAATTAAATTTGTATGACATTTGTGAATTAGATTCAACAGTATTTCAATTCTCTACAAAATGACAGATTTATATCCAGAAATATGTGGGTCTGATAGAAATTATTTTAAGTGTTTGATTAACTTTGGTAATACTCACGTCATGGCCTGGTAGATAGATTCAATGCCATATCTCATTGCAAACTCATCAACTATCTCCTCAGCTGGATCATCAAAATAAACTTTCCAGGCATCATCACCTTTGGCCTGTGGCAGGTTAACAATGCCACCATTTTCCTCACACAGGGAGTGGAACAGATTCTCATGCAGACATGTGTACTGTACGTGATATGGTGCAACCTACAAAAATAGACATACCAAGTACGTGTGAAAAATAATTCAAGAACATTCAGCTGAATAGAAAAGAATCATGGTATTTTACAAAATATATACTTCTCTTATGCTTTTGTAATAACACTGCTTACAGGTGGGCCGGGTAGCTCAGTCGGTATAGCGAATGACTACGGGCTGGAAGGTCCGGGATCGAATCCGGTTGGGGACAAGATTTTCCGCCCATCCAGACCGGCCCTGGGGCCCACCCAGCCTCCCATAAAATGGGTACCGGGTCTTTCCCGGGGGTAAAGTGCGGCCGGGGCGTGCTGCTGACCACTCACCCCCCATCTAGTGCCACGGTCATGGAAGAGTAGAGCTATACCTCTACGCACCCTCTGGGCCACACCGGGCCTCTAACGTGATCACTTTTCCTTTTAACGTTTTACTGCTTACAGGTAAAGTAAAAGCTGAAACTTCTGTTACTGGATCATCTGGAAAGCTTTATTAACTGGAAACTAAGAGGACCATCACATTATACCTGCAGCATGCAACACCTGTTCTGTGAGTTTAGCAATAAACTGTTAGTGTCTTACTCAATTTCCGTTTATTCGGATAAATAATTTAAAATTTGTTGAGCGCTGAGAATCAAATTTTTTTTCCCATTTACAATAATCACTCTGCTGCCCAGGGAAGCTTCATCACTTGCCTCCCCCCTTCTGTACCCCCAGCTGCGCCACTGCCGCTAGATGTGTTCATCAGTCTCTTTCGGAATTCAGAATTCATTGTCCCATTGCTGCCGAACCCAAGAAATGTGGACATCTGCATTCCACACGCAGTGCCTTAAACCCAAACGTAACTAACTATAAATGACTAGGCAGCTTAATCAAATTTCTCACTCTATGTTCATATTCCATCTAGATTGGGTTGTTTTACTTTTCATAAATAATGTAATTATAGTTCCCTTCCGGAGAACTATATATAAATCTATATGTATAAAAACACAAAGAATAAAATGGTGGGGACAGCTAGACGGAATGGAAGCAAAACTAGTTAAGCAGATTACTGATTGGAACCCTAAGGGAGTAAGAACTAAAGGACGGCAAAATGATAAATGATTTAAAGAAAGTAAAACTGAGAAAATGGAGCAAACTGTCAAAGACAGAAAATCCTATAGTGATCTGGTGCAAAGACCAACACCCATGTAGGGTTGTGGTGCCAGGAGGAGGAGGAGAGGAGGAGGAGAAGGAGGAGAAGAAGAAAAATAATAAGAAGGAGAAGAGGAAGGACGATGATGATGATTATAATAATAATAACTTATCTTTCTCAATTTACGTTAGTTAATGTTTTGTTACGCTAATGCAGGCCAGCTTAACAAAAAAATTCCCGTGCACGATGCCCTGTCACAGGATGGCTCGGTCTCCAACACCGTTATTCTACCTTTGTTTCACTCACAGCAATTAACAAATAACCAGGATACGAACTATTATACATCACCTATGATTTACGATTGGGTTCGAGGCCTTACGGTCCCGATGCACCTAGACCTTAATTGACGGGCCCTTTGTGCCCATACATCACCTCTATAACTAATGTACGTCTGATCACGGGTTAGATTACCCGTACAATGATTAACGGCACCCATTTATTCTGTAATCTGTTATCATTTCAGCAGTCTACGAATATCATGTTAAAAAGAGAAAACCATAATTATTTTCAAAAATCAAACCACAAAACAAATTTTGCGTTGATTTGTTACCCATAATTTCGTAGAATTCTTCCAAATTATTTGTTTATTTTCACGAAGACTGCAGCTAGACGAAATGTAACACGAACGAATTACTTCAATTCACAAATTTCCTCAGAACAGTAGGAAGAACGAAAAATACTTCGTTTTAACTCTTAAAAGTTTGCATTTGTTAGGTTGCAACGTGACTTCAGGACTAAATTCAGAGTTTTATGACATTTGTTCACCTCACACTGCAGTTACTACATTACGCATATTATTACTGGATTCTATCAGGCAGAATTTTTAATCAGTACATTGGCATATAAAAACTACCGAAGTCTTACTGTTATTTAAAAATAACTCGAAATAAATTACATGTGAAAATGTTTTTCTCCATGAGCAGAACAGAAGAATCTCTGACATATTTAAGAGACAACAGAGAAAACTGAACACAGAACAGCGGCAAGGTTGTAATGTTAACCTTTAGATGCCTAATGTCAACTATAGTGGTCGTACCGCACCGCTAACCTCTAAAGTTGCATTTTATATATTTATTCAACAAATATAGGTACTGAATATTTTAAACATTGTATATACTCTCCGTTTTTT
>Ga0123354_10000247_pt1 | contig 48389 bp, 38 predicted proteins | sample TergutLab28metaG_2_FD_97872 | JGI IMG/M metagenome (GOLD analysis project Ga0123354, IMG submission 97872) | Labiotermes labralis P4 segment gut microbial communities from Petit-Saut dam, French Guiana - Lab288 P4 | ecosystem: Host-associated > Arthropoda: Insects > Digestive system > Gut ... | reverse complement strand
CCTATATCTTGTTTGATAACACCGAGTTCCTGATATTCACGTATCCAATAGTACAGTGTAATTGGAGGATATTCGGGCAACTGTACTTTCCGCTTTTTCTCTATGGCTATATTGAACGACTGTGGAATCTGTACACTCAATTCATAGTATGCCCAAGCCGAGTAAAGGCAAAGTACGCCGTAGGGAACAATTTTTTCAATATCAATCATTGTATTATCAAAGGCGGCGTTTTCATAATAATATACCCCTCGCTTGACACGTGCGACAGTACCTTCTTCAACCAGTTTCAACAAGTGGTTGTAGGTGGACTTATCCGGCATTTGCTTTTTTGTCAAATAGCCTTTGTTCCTGTTAAACAGCGATAAAAGCCTGTTATCCATATCCTATGAATTTTGGACAAAGATACGGCTTTTATTTGAATTAGCCGTATTTTATTCCTGAATGCATATTTAATATTCTTATAAACAGCGATATATTGACTACAATTTATTCTTAGACAAGTCTATTGTAAAGAAAATTTAGGACAAGACAGTAAGGCGTTTTTTAAAAAATATGTATAATGTTTTAATTATGAAATATTATTTTAAAAAAAACCTTACCTTTGCAAAAATTGTATCAGAACAAGCATGAATTTAGAATCAACCGTTAGAAAGAATATATTTAATTTGAAGCCTTACTCTTGTGCACGAGATGAATTTAAGGGCGAAGCTTCCGCTTATCTTGATGCTAATGAGAATCCATTTAACAAGGACTATAATCGCTATCCCGATCCTTTGCAAGTGGAGCTGAAAAAGCGAATTTCCCAAATTAAAAAAATAAATCCGGAAAGGATTATGCTCGGCAACGGCAGCGACGAACCGATCGATCTGGTTTTTCGTATTTTTTGCGAACCGGCTAAGGATAACGTAGTTGCTATCGAGCCGACGTATGGTATGTATAACGTTTGCGCCGATATCAATAATGTAGAATACAGAAAAGTCTTTCTGAATGAAAATTTTCAGATGGATGCAGAGCAGTTGCTGGCTGCCGCCGACAAGCATACCAAAGTGATTTTCCTTTGTTCGCCCAATAATCCATCTGGAAATTTGTTAAATAACTCTGAAATACAGAAAATTATCGAACGTTTTCCGGGAATTGTAGTCATCGACGAGGCATATATTGATTTTTCGGACAAACCATCGTGGCTGGCTGATTTAGATAAGTATCCTAATCTCATTGTTTTGCATACGTTCTCAAAAGCATGGGGATTAGCTTCGTTGCGCTGTGGAATGGCTTTTGCTTCGCAAGAGATTATTGCGCTATTCAATAAAGTTAAATATCCTTATAATCTTAGTACGCTGATTCAACAGACTATTCTAAAACAATTGTACGTTGGCGGCGAATATAAAGATGAATGGGTGAAACAAATTTTAAGCGAACGCGAATACTTGGCTGATACGCTAAAATCCCTTTCGATAGTGGAAAAAGTTTATCCTTCCGATGCTAATTTTTTATTAGTGAAAGTGAATGATGCGAATGCACTTTATAAAAAATTGATTGAGAAAGGCGTTGTTGTTCGTAACCGCAATTCTGTGTCGCTTTGCGGTAATTGTTTGCGGGTTACCGTAGGAGCAAAGGAAGAAAATGATTTTTTGATTGATGTTTTAAACGATGAAACGAGTACTCTTCATTGATCGCGACGGAACGTTGATTGTTGAACCTCCGGAAACTTTTCAGATTGATAATCTGGAGCAGTTGGAATTTACTCCGGCGGTGATTCGGAATTTGTATTTTATTCGTAAAAAATTAGATTTTGAATTGGTAATGGTCAGTAATCAGGATGGCTTGGGTACGGCGGACTATCCCGTCAAAGTGTTTGAGACGGTTCAAGAAAAAATGATGAAGATATTTGAAAATGAAGATATTACTTTTGATAAAATATTTATAGACCCATCCCGTCCGGAAGAGAATCTTCCAACCCGTAAGCCCGGAACAGCGATGCTTATGGAATATTTGACCGGCGACTACGATTTGGAAAATTCGTTTGTTATTGGCGATCGCCCGACTGATGTAGAGTTAGCGAAAAATTTAGGTTGTAAAGCTATTTTATACAATAAAAAAGCGTTGTTGAATAATAAATTGGAATTAAAATCCGTTTGTAGTTTAATAACAACCGATTGGGATAGGATTTCCGAATTTCTTTTCGCGAAGGAACGCTGTGTTACGATTCAACGGAAAACAAAAGAAACGGAGGTTTACATCCGGCTCAATTTGGATGGAACGGGAAAAACGTCTGTTTTGACCGGCTTACATTTTTTTGACCACATGCTGGAACAAATAGGTAAACATGCCGGGGTTGATTTGGATATTCATGTTACAGGCGATTTGGAAGTGGATGAGCATCACACCATCGAAGACACGGCTATTGCTTTGGGCGAGGCTTTTCTACAGGCTTTAGGAGATAAAAGGGGTGTGGAACGCTATGGTTTCTATTTGCCGATGGATGATTGTATTTGTTCTGTAGCGCTGGACTTTGGAGGACGTTCCTGGTTGGTTTGGGACGTCGAATTTCATCGTGAAAGGGTAGGAGATGTGCCTTCCGAAATGTTTTTTCATTTTTTCAAATCCTTAAGCGATGCTGCTAAAATGAATTTGAATATTTGTGCAAAAGGACAAAATGAACATCATAAAATTGAAAGCGTGTTCAAAGGTTTTGCTCGTGCGATTAAAATGGCAATCCATAGAGACATTTTCAACTATGAACTGCCAAGCACAAAGGGGATGTTGTGAACAAAGATAAAAAATAAATGATTATTCGATGAAAAAAACATTTTTTTTTGTAACTTGCGCCCTTTTATTTTTCGTTGCCTGCGATAAGGTTTTTGTAGGCGTATCAGGGAAAGAAGCTGAATTGCAAGGGAAGTGGCAAAATGATGATGCCGATTCGATTTATTATAATTTTCAAAATAGCTTGTTTCTGTATCAAATCTATCTAACGAAAGGTGAAATGTCGCAAGTCTATGGATACTATTCTTTGTATGGAGATACAGGTCTTGAGATAAGATTGTTAAGAGAGTACTCTTCATTTCCGTTGGATTATTTGGGGTGGGACACGCTTTATTCCGCAACGAGTCAGGATACGATTTACAAAGCATTTAAAATTGAAAAACTGACAACTAAAGAATTAATTTTATCGTCGGACAGCGGAAAGATGTCTTTCCATAAGTTTTAGTAGAATAATATTTAAATAAATAATAAAAGTTGAAGTATGAAATCAAGAGTTTACTTATTATTGAGTTTAGCGTTTGTCGTGTTGCTTTCGTTAAACGGTTGTAAGTCTAAAGAAAGCGCTTACAAAGCAGCTTATGAGTCGGCAAAAGCCAAAGAATCTACTGATAGCGCAGTAGAAGAAACGACGCCGGTTACGAAACCGGCTGCTACGGCATCCAGCGCTACGGTTCAAAAAGAAAAAGTAACCGCAGTCGATGGCGCCGGAATCCAGCAATTTAGCGTAGTCATCGGTAGTTTTTTGAATAAAACCAATGCGGTATCTTTAAAAGAACGGATGACTAATCAAGGTTTTCAAGCGTTTTTAGCTCAAAATGAAAGAGGAATGTACCGCGTAATCGTTGCAACTTTTGGCGACAAATCCAGCGCAGTTTCCGAAAGAGAACGCGTCAAAGAAAAATATTATCCCGACTTTCAAGACGCTTGGATTCTGGATAAGCAATAGATGCTTACTTATGAATTGAATGTCATTGCGGGCTTGACCTGCAATCCTCTTTATTTTAGGGGATCCCGCGTCAGTCGCGGGATGACGGATTCATTCATAATTTTTTCATATTCCGGAATTTCATTTACAAAAATATACGCATTCTTTTCCTTGTCCATCCGGCAACAGAAATGCCGGATACCATTGCTTATGATTAACCACGGCGTTTGTAACGCAAAATTGTAACGTGTAATTTGATCAAAGGTCTTTTGATTGATTACTTGAGAAGGCGCTTTATATTCAACAATCATCAAAGGTCGTAAATAATTATCATAAAGAACCGTATCGCATCGTTTTCTTACATTCCCCAGCGTTATTTCAATTTCATTTGCCATCCTGCCGGAAGGGTAGCCTTTATAATCAATCAAAAAAGATATAAATTGTTGACGAACATATTCTTCGGAAGTTAGCCGGACAAATTGTTTGCGCAAACGGTCGAAAACATAGTCTTTTCCCTTTTGTTTTTTTATTCTTAATTCTGTAAAAGGAAGATTTAGAGGCTCCATTTTTTAGTATCCTTATTTTTTATTACTTTTGCAAAATTACATAATTATAGAGACAATTGAAAATTGGGTGCTGCGTTTTACTAAGAATGGTAATGATTTATGGCTAAAGAATTGGGATTTGAAGAATTGCAGGAGAGCATCCAACGAGGGGATTTCCGTCCTGTTTATCTTTTTCAAGGAGAAGAAGCCTATTATATCGATCGGTTAACCGATTTGTTAATAGAAAAAGCGTTGGATGATTCCGAACGTGATTTTGATCAATACATCTTCTACGGAATGGATTCGGAGGTCGCTACGGTTATCAATACCTGCAAACAATTTCCGATGATGGCGAAACGACAATTGGTAGTCGTCAAGGAAGCTCAGGGATTAAAGAATATCGACGATTTGGTATATTACGTTAAGCAGCCGGTTCTCTCGACTATTCTCGTGATTAACTTCAAGCACGGTAAATTGGACGGACGTAAAAAATTATCCGTCGAAATTGATAAAACCGGAATTGTGTTTGAATCCAAAAAACTGTACGACAATCAAATTCCCGCTTTTATCATGAATTACCTTCGCAAGCGGAAAGTAACTACCGATGCAAAATCCGCTCAATTGTTAACCGAATTTCTGGGAAACGATTTAAGTAAACTGACCAATGAGTTGGAAAAACTGATTCTTTTGCTTTCAAAAGAAAATGCGGTAATCACTACGGATTTGATCGAGCAGAATATTGGCATCAGTAAAGAATATAATGATTTTGAATTACAAAAAGCTTTAGCTAATAAAGATATATTAAAAGCCAACCGCATTGCTCTCTATTTCGAGCAAAACCCCAAGAACAATCCCCTTCAACGCACCTTATCCAATCTTTTCACGTTTTTTTCCAACTTGATGATCTGTCATTACGAGAAAGATAAATCCAAAGCGCATCTCATGACTCTTTTCGGCTTTCGGTTTGATATGCAAATCATTGACTACTTGACAGCGCTTAAAAACTATAAACCGGGGAAATCCATGCAAATCATCTCTCTCATCCGTGAGTGCGACGCTCAGTCGAAAGGCGTTAACAACGTTTCTCTTCCCGATGGAATGCTATTTAAAGAATTGATTTATAAAATAATGCATTAAGGGAAAGATTTCATTCCAAACATTGTTGAATGTGAGCCAAGATTGGTTATAAGAAACGAGTGACAAAACAAAATTGCTTGTCACTCGTCACCTTAAAACAAAGGGGACGCGCCCCTTTGTTTGCACACAATTGAATTATCTAAAACGTGTATCCTTGCCGTTTAAAGATCCAGAACCATGCTTCACCCCAGTCGCCGACGCCTGGATCAGGAACGCCTAACATCATTACATTGTCATCCAAATAAAGGATATTATAGGTATAAATCGATGCATTGTTATTATTAGGTAAAAAACCAAGGCTTACCGTTGGACCGCCCGATAAAGTTAATGTACCAATAGACCAATTGTTATCGCCTGAAGCACCCGGAGGGCTGTTTGTTGTCACTGTTTTCGAGAAATCAAACTTGAAACTTCCTTTATAAGTACCCGGAGGTAAACCCTTATCTGTTTGGCTATTTCCTGTTACCAAGGTGAAATTTGCGCCTCCATTAAGGTCAAATGTCATTTGGTCGTTTGCAACGTTCCAACCTTGTAACTCATTCAAACCGTTTGACCACCACGTAGGAGCATTGTGTTCAAGATAACCTCCATTACCGTAAACACCGCCGGCGCTCACTCCGGGAGCCCAATTTGCGGGAATATCGGTAGCCCACACCCACGTTTTACCTGATGTGCCATCTCCTGCAAAAAGTTCCCAATGCGGATCAACCGGAAAGGTCATCTCATCTACTTGTGCTGTATAGTCTTTTGTGATCGTATCGCCCATAGCCGTAAGCGCATTTAACGTAATGTTTATATCGCCGGTAGAAAACAACGTCATTACCGTATCATTGCTCACATAAGTTAATATACCGTCTGTCCATTGGCAAAGAACAGGGCTGGTGCAATGCACCTGCACTTTGTTGCTATTTTGCCCATTAACTACAATAGGAGTTACTGTTGCTTGAATTTGATCGGCTGAGGTAATCACGTTATTTACGTCCACATTACGGATAAGTGGATCGCAGGCGGAAAACAGAGTAATAAATGCAAGCGTTAGTATTGAATAAAATAGATTTTTCATATATGATAATCATTTAATTATTAAATTTTATTTCCAACTTGTATATAAGGAACTTGCGTCGCCCCATCCAGCATTCTGCTTCAGCACTCCGGCAGATAACGCGATTTCGCTTTCCGGTATTGCAAAGAATCCTCCATTCGTAGCCTGGTAACGAGCAGCGTAGCCGCCTCCATTGTTTGGAGTAGAATTTACTCCAGCAACGCCATTGGTATAAATCGGTTGCCCCGACTGTTCGGCTAATGCCGTTTCTGCAATGTGCCAGCGGCGAATATCATTCCAACGTATGCCTTCAAAGGCTAATTCCCATCGACGTTCGTTTTGCAAAGCTGCATCCGAATAAGCCACCGGCGGTAAACCGGCGCGGGCGCGCACTTGATTCATTCCGTTAGCATTCTGTTCCAGTTCCGATTGCATCAGCAATACATCGGCGAAACGGATCAATACAAGATCGTGCAGATTGTTCATTTGCATATCCACTGTTGCTATATTGTACATATCCACTTCAAACGAATTCATGTTGGAATCTAAAATGGGAATTATTTTCTTATTCAGATAATCAGTTTCCTGAATATAAGTGTCGCTACCGCCGCATCCTATTTTATAAGTGGGCAGTTCACTCGGTATATCGCAGATGGAAGCTGCTCGCCTCATATCGTTCGGCTCAGCTTTCACCCAATCGTCCCACAAATTAGGAGTCACCGGACCCCATCCCCATCCGGGTCCGAATGGAAAGCCTGCCGAAGCCGGTTGTGTACGTACACCAAAATAGAGAGTATAATTGTTTCCAAAGCCGGGAAGATCCGGAGCATTATAACCTGCCATTTTATTAAATTTGATAGCAAACATCGATTCGGGATTGATAGCGTTGTCGTTTTCCGCCCATACCAATCCTTGTCCTGCGGTGTAGGGATAGTCTTCTACCGTTAGCCTATTGGTATAAGCCCACAATTCCCGAAAGTCGGGAACTAACGAATATCCTGAATTGTTGACGCAATCGTCAATCCAACCTGAAACATCGCTTTTCGCCACCGTCGAGCCGTCGGGAAGCGTAGCTGCATCTTTTTGATAAAATCCGGTATAGAACAACCAAGCGCGAGCCATCAGCGCTTCTGCCGCCCATCGATCAGCGTGTCCTGCATCTAACCAACCCATCGGATGACTTGGCATCAACGTGATCGCCTGCTTCAAATCCGAAATAATCTGACCCCATGTGTCATCAGGAGTTGATTGAGGAACGTTTTGCGCTTCTGTAGTGATTAAAACCGGAATGTTTTCCCACAGCGAAGCTAACTGATAATAGAAGAAAGCACGCATAAAATATGCTTCGCCCATCATTTGATTTTTCATATCGTCGCTGGGATATCCCGTACAGTTGTCCAAGGTTTCAATTGCGTTGTTAGCGCGATGAATGCCGACATAACTGTCGAGCCAAAACTGCCTGAGCATATCGGTTTGGCTGCTCATCAACATATCTTCGGCTTGGGCGCGTTGGTCATTTGAACCGCCGCCGCCAAACTGGTCGTCCGACGCCAATTCCGATACCGTAAAGAAAGTTTCATAACTTGTACTGGTGGCAACATTCAAAACATTATAGACGCCGGCAATCATCTGTTGTGCATCATCGTATGTTTGCGGATAGTTTGCCGTATTCTTGTGCGTCAAATCTTGGGTATCCAAATTGGTGCAGCTTGTTGCTACTAATGCGACAGCCGCTATTGCTATAAATATTATCTTTTTCATATTATTTCTTCTTTAAAATTTCAGATTAATACCTACCAAATAAGTTCTCGGCTGCGGATAGAACCCAACATCAATATTTGTCGCCCAAGGTTGATCAGTAGTATTAGTACCTAATGCAGAACCTATTTCAGGATCCATACCTGAATAACCGGTAATCGTAAACAAGTTTTCTGCTGCTACATACACACGAGCTTCTGCAAGCGGCATCTTTGGACACAACTTCTTGAAATCATATCCCAAGGTGAGGTTTTGACATCTCAGAAAGCTGCCGTTGTGCATGTAGATGTCTGATATATTGATCAAATTGACATTATTACCTAACGTTAAACGGGGTAATGTGTTGGATGTTCCTTCACCATGCCAGTAGTTAAATGCGTCGGTGGTAAAGTTTTGAGCCGGGCTATCGCCAAACGACCGATAGGATTGTGCAATCTGGAATGCAAACATGCCATAAGTGGTCATCGATAAGTCAAATCCTTTATAACCAAGATTAAAGCTAAAGCCCATGTGATATTTCGGGTTCGGATCGCCAATCATCGTTTTGTCGTCATCGTTGATAACGCCATCGTGATTCAAGTCCATAAACTTCAAATCACCGGGCTGAGGATTTGCTTGCAGAAATCCGTTTCCAGCCGCTCTCCATGCATTAATGTCCGCCTGATTCTGGAAGACTCCCGCCGTTTTATATCCCCAAAAATAACCCACCGGATAGCCAACTTGTGCGCGGTAAAATTCACCGGTGGATTGACTTAATATATTGGAATTTCCATGAATGATTCCTTCTGTGTTGGCAATCGATGTTACCTTATTGGTATTGTATGCAATATTCCAATTAACGCCATACGTGAAATCTCTTCCTATGCGGTCGTTCCAGTTCAAAGCGACTTCAATTCCTCTGTTTTGAATATCTCCACCATTAATCCAAGGAGCTCCGGAAGTTGGTATTCCGTAAGATCCCAATACCGGAGCTTGAACTAACCAACCAAGCGTCCGTTTCAGATACCAGTCGAAAACAAATCCTAAACGGGAACTGAGAAAACGAGCGTCTAATCCCAAATCAATTTGATCGGAAGTTTCCCATGATACAGTCGGGTTCGGCATATTGCTCGGATAACCTCCCGGCTGTGGATTATCTTTATTATTTCCAAAAGCATAATTACTTCCGTTGCCCTGTGTTATTTGAGCTAAATAATTGAAATTAGGGATATTGCAGTTTCCATTCTGTCCCCAACTAGCGCGTAGTTTCAAGAAATTGAGCCACGATTTTGCCGACTCCATGAATTGTTCGTTGGTCATCACCCAACCTGCTGAAACGGAAGGAAAAGTTCCCCATCGGTGTCCTTTGGCAAAATTACCCGAACCGTCTGCACGTAAAATTAATGAAAGCAAATAGGTTTCATTCCAATCGTAATTGATACGCCCAAAGAATGAAGTAATGCCGCCTTGTCCCCAAGGAGATCCTGCAACTGATGTTACACCTGATGCAATTCCTGTGCTATTATCAAGATAAGCATGAAGATAGTCATTATAGAGTAAATTGCCATTAGTAGCTCCTTCATGTTGTCCCATACCCCATTGCTCAACTGATTCACCTGCTAATACATCAAAATGGTTTTCATCAAACTTGAACTTATAATTCAATGTATTTTCCCATGTATAACTCCATCCTATATCGGCGCTTTGTGAAACGGTCGATGTTGTGTTGGCGGGAGTAGTAGAAGCTAATTGAACGTATGTAGGTGTAAAAGAACGGTAATCACCGGCGCTCATTTTGTAGCCCACTTGAGATTTGAAAATCAAATCTTTAATAGGTTGAATCTGAAGGTTAATAGACGTATTCAGATTGTAGCTATTGGACGTATTATAACCGCGAACATATTCCATTGATGCAATCGGGTTTGCCTGACTCGAATAGCCGGATATTCCCATTGCCAATTGATCGGCATAATTAAAAAAGTTTCCATCCGAATTATATATCGGCATAATCGGCATGGTTCTCATCATATTGGCGATATCGTTCCAATACATATTACCTGTTGCAATACCGTTATTTACTGAATTATAAAAGTTGAGTGTTTCACCGATTTTGATTATATCAAACCCTTTTCCTTTCAATACGACATGATCGGAATTTAAGCGAACGGTTGTCCGATGATATTGGGATTCGACAGGAGAGCCAAAAATACCTTCCTGACCGGTATAGGAAACTCCGAGTGAAAATTTGGAAACATCATTACCGCCGGTCATGTTAAATGCATGATTTTGCGTCGGAGCATTTTTTACGCGGATAGCATCCAACCAGTTGGAACCTTTCCATGTTCCATTTTGAAGAGCATCATAATAGGACATGTTTGTATTTCCGTATGTTGTGCCACCTAAAAAGTTTTGCCAATTATAAGCAGGTAATCCTTCATTAAATTGAATTTGATTCTCTATTTGCATATATTGTTTTGCATTCAGCAAGGAAGGCATTCTATATACATTTTGCCAGCCGTAGGAGCCATCGTAAGAAACTTGTATTTTCCCCGCTTTTCCTTGTTTGGTAGTCACCAAAATAACGCCGTTGGCAGCGCGTGCGCCATAAATTGCCGCTGATGCCGCATCTTTTAAAACATCCATCGATTCAATATCTGCCGGATTCAATTGAGTAATGTCGCCACCGGCTACACCGTCAATAACATAGAGCGGCGCCCAGTTGCCGATAGTTCCCATACCACGAATAAAAACATTATAAGCGGAGCCGGGTTGTCCGGAGTTTTGAGTGATGCTCACACCCGGAGTCTGACCTTGCATTGCCGAAAAAACACTGACAGTGCTTAGTTTCTGAAGGTCGTTCCCAGTCACTTGAACAGTAGCGCCTGTAACCAACTTCTTCTGTTGCACTCCATAACCAATTGCCACTACTTCATTCAAACTAACGGTTTCATCTTCCATCACAATTTGCAGGGAGGAACGATTGTTAATTTCAATTTCTTGTTTTTTCATCCCTATAAACGACACTTCTAAGGTGCCTGTTCTGGGCGCTTCGGGTAATGAAAAATTACCATCGACATCGGTTGCCGTTCCGATTTGCGTTCCTTTCACGACAACCGAAACTCCGGGAAGAGCTTCTCCCGACTTGTCCACAACTCTACCGGTTACTCCATCATTCGGTCACGTAGGAGCCGCATGAGCCATTTCAACATTTGTTAAAACGCTTGCTGTCATTAGTAGCGCTAACATCAGAACATGTCTTAGCTTCCTGAGAACAGGAACTGTAACATCTCTTACTTCATTCATGCTTTTTCTCATAAATCAACTCACTGTTATTATTAATAAAAAAAATTCCATTGTTGTTGCGAGCTACAAAGTAGCGAAGCAATCCATTGAGGGTATAAAAAAATGATCCCGTTCTGCGAGATGTAGAACGGCAAAGCAGGGATATCACTTGATTTTGAAAGGAAGTGATACTTGTGTATATAAAATGTTTTTTGTAAACTACGCGCGAGGAATTTAAACTGTGTGTGTGTGTGTGTGTGTGTGTGTGTGTGTGTGTGTGTGTGTGTGTGTTTAACAAATTATCTGATATAAACAAATAAGTAATGTTAAAAAACAAATTTATTCTATCATTTGTCAAGTTTTTGCATGTAACACAGTCTCCAGTCATTGTATTGCTATAAATTGTAATATTTAATAAAAATAGAAAACAGAATCATTAGTATAATTATTAAAATAACTAAAAGAGGGGACAAATGTATGTATAAATTTTATATTACACAATTTTTTTAACTAAAAAAAGTTAAATGAAGTGTTAAATGCCAAATATGTTTGATAAAAGCAACTCATTCCTAATCGTTTTTCTTAATCGGAAAATGAAAAGTTTTTTAAAGTAGTAAAAAATTATTACATTTGCACTTGTAAACTTAGATGAAAATCTATCATAACCTATTAAAATAATGTATAAATTCGGTCAATATATCATTCTGATGCTGCGAACATTAACTGTTCCGGAACGGTGGAGCGTATTTTTCAAACAAACAACAAAAGAAATATCCAAATTAGGAGTCGATTCGCTTTGGATTGTTATTTTTATTTCTACTTTCATCGGCGCAGTAATAACCATTCAGGTTTCGTTGAATATTCAATCGCCGCTTATTCCCGATTTTACTATCGGTTATATCACGCGAGAAACTATTTTACTGGAATTTTCATCAACCATTATGTGTTTGATTTTAGCGGGGAAAGTAGGCTCGAATATTGCATCTGAATTAGGAACTATGCGGGTTACCGAACAAATCGACGCTTTGGAAATCATGGGCGTTAATTCTGCAAATTATTTGATTTTGCCTAAATTAGTTGCATTCATTGCATTCATTCCGGTATTGGTAATCTTCAGTATGTTTTCCGGAATACTCGGAGGATATATCATCGCTTATTTTACGAATATCGTAACAATCGCCAAATATGAATATGGTTTGCGATATTGGTTTCAACCTTTCTACATCGGATATTCCATCATCAAGACTATGTTTTTTGCATTTATCATATCGTCCATTGCATCTTACTATGGCTATTATGTTAAAGGAGGCGCTTTGCAGGTAGGAAAAGCCAGCACGGATTCTGTCGTGATGAGTAGTGTTGTAATTTTAACTTTCGATTTAGTTATAACTCAATTAATGCTTGCCAAATGATTGAAGTGAAAAATATATGTAAATCGTTCGATAATAGAGAAGTATTAAAAAATATTTCGACTGTTTTTGATAAAGGGAAGACGAACTTGATTATTGGACGAAGCGGTTCGGGGAAAACGGTTTTGATGAAAACGCTGATAGGACTGGTGCGTCCGGAATCCGGAGAAATCCTGTATAACAAGCGGAATTTGACAACCATGAACAAACTCGAACTGAAAAGTCTTCGGAGAGAAATGGGCATGTTGTTTCAAAGTTCCGCCTTGTTTGATTCGATGACGGTTTTGGAAAATGTGATGTTTCCGTTGACTATGTTTACGCACGACAACAGAAAAGACCGGGAAAAACGGGCGAAATTCTGTTTGGAAAGAGTTAATCTTTCGGATGCCGACGGTTTGAATACAGGCGAACTCAGCGGAGGAATGATGAAACGAGTCGCTATTGCGCGGGCAATCGCTCTGAATCCGGATTATCTTTTTTGTGATGAGCCTAATTCGGGTTTAGATCCGAAAACGGCGTTGTTGATTGATGATTTAATTCATGATATTACGAAAGAATACAACATCACAACGGTGATTAATACGCACGATATGAATTCCGTGATGAATATCGGAGAAAAAATTATGTTCATCTACGAGGGAGAAAAAGCATGGGAAGGAACAAAAGACGATATTATGACGTCAACCAATAAAAAATTAAACGACTTCGTTTTTGCTTCCGACTTATTTAAGAAAGTGAAAGAAGTAGAAAATTTGTACAATGAAGAAGGCTAATTCGACAGTATTTTAGAATGATACGTTCAACTACAATCGCATGCTTGTTTTTGTTACTAACAGCCGCTTTTGCCTCTTCGCAAAAACTCCCCGATTTACTTCAAGCGGTCGATCAGGGAAAAATGAATCACTGGGTCGATTCTGTTTTTGATTCGATGACATTGGATGAACGAATCGGACAACTGATTATTCTGAAAACCGATCCGGACATTTCGTATCAAGAATCCATGATCAAAAAAATCAACACCTATAAAATTGGCGGAATCCTCTTTGCGGATGGCAGGTTGTCCGACCAAGCCGAAAGTACGAACGCATATCAGGCGGCATCCCGCATTCCGCTGTGGATTGCTTTCGATGGCGAATGGGGGTTGGCGATGCGGCTCAGCGATACGCCCCGTTTCCCTAAAAATATGATGTTAGGCGCTATCGCCAATAACGAACTCATCCGGTTGTATGGAGAAGAAATAGGACGCGAATGCAGGGAATTAGGCATTCAAATCAATTTTGCCCCGGTGTTGGATGTAAATGATAATCCGGACAATCCGGTCATCGGAGTCCGTTCTTTTGGAGAAAATCCCCAAGTGGTTTCCATCAAAGGGAACGCTTATGCCAAGGGATTGGAAAGTCAAAAAATCATTTCGGTAGGGAAACATTTTCCGGGTCATGGCAATACATCCGGAGATTCCCATAAGACGTTGCCGGTCGTGAAACTTTCCAAATCCCATTTAGATAAGGTCGAGCTATACCCGTTCGCTCATTTTGTTCAGGACGGTTTAGCCGGAATCATGATTGGGCATCTGTCGGTTCCTGCATTAGACGCATCCCCCGATTTAGCAGCTACCTTTTCGCCTAAAATTATTACCGATTTATTGAAGCGCGAATGGGGATTTAACGGCTTGACTTTTACCGATGCCTTAGAAATGAAAGGCGCCGCTGTTTCTAAAAAAGACAATGCATGCGTTCAGGCTTTACTGGCGGGCAACGATGTATTGCTATGCCCGGCGCGTATTTCTTCCGATTTCGCTGCAATAAAAAGCGCGGTGGAATCCGGGGTTATAAGCCGGTCTGCCATTGAAGAAAGTTGTAGAAAAATACTTCAATACAAGTATATTACCGGATTATATCCGTACCAGCCGATTGAGGTGAAAACGCTTTCTCAACGCATTCATACGGATTATACGGATTGGTTAGTCCAAAAATTAAATAACGAGGCGGTTACGCTCCTTAAGAATAACAAAAACTGCATCCCTATACAAGGCTTGGATAAAAACAAAATAGCCGTTCTTTCCATCGGTGCGGATGAAAATTCGGCATTTGTGCAGCGAATGGCTTTGTATGGACCGTTCGATTATTTCCGGCTGTCTGCAAGCGCAGCTCCGGATGAAATGGACGGCATTTTCAAACGAGTGTCCGAATATTCCCGGGTGATTGTCGGCATTTATTCCGACCGGATGGATGAACCGCCGGCGCTTCAATCCTTAACAAATGAGAAAGAAGTGTATTTATGTTTTTTCACCTCTCCTTATTCGCTTGCAAAATATTCAAAAAGCATTGAGAATGCTCAATCGGTAATATTAGCGTACGAGAATACGCCGGGCGCTCAAAATGCGGCGGCGGAAGTACTGATGGGTGGAATTGGCGCTGAAGGGAAACTGCCGGTAACTATTCCCGGAATATTCAAATGCGGCTCAGGATTGGAAACAAGCAAAGTCCGCCTATCCTACCAAAAGCCGCAAGAAGTGAATATGGACGGCAAAGTATTGGAAAAAATCGCTGAGGTTGTTAATGAAGGAATCAAAAATCAAGCCTTCCCCGGTTGTCAAGTATTAGTAGCCAAAGATGGGGTGGTCGTTTATAATCAGTCGTTTGGTTATTTCGATTATGCAAATACTCATCCCGTACAAAATACCGATGTTTACGATTTAGCTTCCGTAACAAAAACATTGGCTACACTTCCGGCAATTATGAAATTAGAGGATATAAAAAAGATTGCTTTATCCGACAAAATCAGCCGGTTTGTTCCCGAATTAAAAAATACAAATAAGCAAAATATAACTATCAGGGAAGCACTCTTCCATGAAACCGGATTGCCTGCTTCTCTTCCTTTGTATCAATTATTAATTGACAAAAACAGTTATAAAGGAGCGATGTACTCCAATCATAGGGATTTTACCTATCGCACGTTGTACGATACCAATGTGTATATGCGTACCGACTTCAAGTTCGATTCCACAATGGTTTCACAAACGCCGCGACCCGGCATATCCATGCAAGTAGCCAATAATTTTTATATCAAAAATGATTTTAAACAAGATGTTTTAGAAGAAATTATCAAAACGCCTTTGAGTAAAAAGAGAGGGTATTTGTATAGCGATTTGAATTTCGTACTATTGAAAGAAGTTGTGGAAAGTTGTACCGCACAATCCCTGAACCAATATGTGGAAACAAATTTCTACAATCGGCTGGGCGCTTATTCGATAGGCTTTCTTCCTTTACAGAAAATTGATAGACGGTCAATCGCCCCGACGGAAGATGATGAATTTATTAGAAATCAAATTCTTATCGGTTATGTTCATGATGAAACGGCTGCTTTTTTGGGAGGCGTATCCGGAAATGCCGGCTTATTTTCCAATGCCAACGATATGGCAAAACTGCTGCAAATGTATCTAAATTTAGGGGAATATGGGGGCGAGCGCTATTTAAGCAAGGAAACCGTTCAACTGTTCACTCAAACAACGAGTTCCATTAGCCGGCGAGCATTGGGATTCGACAAGTCGGATCCTGCTCATCCTCAGAATAGTCCGACAAGTTCGTCCGCTTCTGCTTCTACCTACGGGCATACGGGATTTACAGGAACTTGTTATTGGATAGACCCCGATGCTCACCTCATTTATATATTTTTATCCAACCGCGTTTATCCTTCCCGAACTCACAAACAATTGATGGAAATGGGCATTCGACCTCAAATTCAGAATATTATTTACGAGGCAATCAATAAATGACAAAATATTTTCTAATTTAGTTAATAAAGAAACAGGGTTTGGCACAGTCTTTGCTTAATATAAAAGCAAGTAGGCATTACTTCCTCCTTATATAAGTATTGAGGCGGTCAAATTAAAGATTATCTCTTTTTGCTATAGCTTGTGAAAGTTGTATCAAGATTTTTCAATATTAGTTACAGAGTGTGTGAATGAACTTTGTCAATATGGTTATAGGGAGGATGAGTGTCTGTAGGCAAAAAAAGTTGTTGATTGGTAAAAAATCCGTTGCAAGACGGATTTTTTTGTAATTTATAACAATACTGATATGACATTCGCCCTCATTTTATTTTGTTTGCTACTATTGATTCTGCTTATCTCTTATTTGAAAGCAGACGCTTTCCTGTCGTTAGTCATTATTTCGATTGTAATGGCTATTCTTCTCGGAATACCGTTCAACCAGATATCTTCTGTCGTTGAAAAGGGGGTCGGGAACATGATGGGCAGTCTCACCTTAACCATTGTTTGCGGAGCGATGCTTGGCAAATTGGTTGCTGATAGCGGAGCGGCTCAAAAGATTGCGGAAGTGATGGCGAATCTCATGGGAGTCAAAAATATGCAATGGGGATTGATGATAACCGGATTTATCGTCGGCATCCCTTTGTTTTATAACGTTGGTTTTGTCCTCTTTGTCCCGATCATCTTTTCGGTTGTATATCAATACAAATTTCCGGCAGTATATATCGGGCTGCCGATGTTGGCTTCCATGTCGGTCGCTCATGGATTTCTTCCGCCCCATCCGTCGCCGGTGGCGCTGGTTTCAATGCTTAACGCCAATATGGGCGTTACTTTGATAATGGGCATTATTATCGCTATACCTGCAATCATTCTGGCTGGACCGGTTTTCAGCCAAACACTGAAAACCATTAAAACCGGTCCCTTGAAATTGTTTCAAGCAAACCCAATGGACATCCACCCGAACCGCAACAAGCCAAGTAAAGCAAATAGCTTTCTTAGCGCTACCTTACCGGTCTTTTTCTTAATTCTATCCACAGTGATTACCTATCTCCTACCTCCAAAAGACGAGCAAGCATTGGGCGTTTTGTCTTTTATAGGCTCTCCTTCAATCGTTATGCTTCTGTCTTTAATTATTGCAACTTACTCGTTGGGAATACGGCAAGGACGAACAATCAAAGAAATCATGTCCGTATATACGGATGCGGTAAAGGATATTTCCATGATTCTATTGATTATTGCAGGCTCAGGGATTTTTAAAGAAGTAATGGAAACAAGCGGCGTAAGTTCAACCTTAGCGAATGCGATGGAAAAGTTGCCGATTCATCCTCTATTGCTTGGTTGGATGATAGCAGGGATTATCAGGATATGCATCGGGTCGGCAACCGTTTCGGCATTGACTGCCGCCGGCGTAATCATGCCCTTTGTCGTTCAAAACCATATAAATCCGAATCTGATGGTTTTGTCGTTGGGAGCTGGAAGTTTATTGTTTTCCCATGTGAACGATTCCGGATTTTGGATGTTCAAAGAATATTTCAATTTGAGCATAAAAGATACTTTACGTTCATGGTCAATCATGGAAACAATCGTATCGGTTGTAGGGCTATTAGGCGTGTTGCTCTTGAATGTTTTTGTATAACAAAGTTTTCTTAATCATTGCATTTTATTAAAGGAGATGCTATATTCGCGCCAAACTTGTAATTGTTTAGAAATTATGTAACAAATAATCGTTACCTTTGTAGAAAAAATTATGAATTATCGAATATATAACGGGGAATGTCGTATGAATGCGAAAGGTTGCTGCAAAAAGCATGTCAACAAATTAAATAATTACGACTACTTATGCGATATTCCCGAATCGGAATACGCAACCGATTATGTGGAGGTGCAATTTAAAAATACAAGAAAAGGCTATTATCTGAATAGCAACAAAATAGAACTGATAAAAGGTGATGTTGTAGCTGTAGAATCGAACCCCGGTCATGATATAGGAACGGTCACCATGACCGGACGATTAGTACTTCTTCAGATGACGAAAGCGCGAATCAGACCGGATGCAGAAGTGCGCCGCGTTTATCGAAAAGCGAAGCCGACCGATTTGGAAAAATTTGAAGAAGCCAAAGCAAAAGAACACGAAACAATGATTCGCTCACGCAGAATAGCGGAAAATTTAGGTCTTCAAATGAAAATTGGAGACGTGGAATATCAAGGCGACGGGAATAAAGCTATCTTTTATTATATAGCCGATGAACGCGTCGATTTCCGCCAACTGATAAAAGATTTAGCCGAAGCGTTCCACATCCGGATTGAGATGAAGCAAATTGGCGCTCGTCAAGAAGCGGGACGAATTGGAGGAATTGGACCTTGCGGACGTGAATTGTGCTGTTCGGGTTGGATTTCGAGCTTTGTTTCCGTATCAACCGGCGCCGCCCGCATACAGGATATTTCACTGAATCCTCAAAAATTAGCCGGTCAATGCGCCAAATTGAAATGTTGTTTGAACTATGAAATAGACGCTTATGTAGAAGCGCAACGCCAATATCCGGCACGTGAAATTCCCTTGGAAACAAAAGACAATACGTATTACCATTTCAAAACAGACGTATTCAAAAATCAAATGACTTATTCAACCGATAAGAATTTTGCAGCAAATACTGTAACAATAACTTCACAAAGAGCTTATGAAATTATTGGAATGAATAAGAAAGGACACAAACCAAGGAATTTGCAACCGGATGAAAATGAATCAAAGTCATCGAAAGAATATCAAGATATTCTTGACGAAAGCGTAAGCCGTTTCGACCATTTCAAAAAGAAAAAAAATAAGAAACTGCGTCCAAACGACGACAATCACGCAAACCGGAAATCGTATCCGGAAGCGCCTGAAAATATGAATTAACAGAGAAAGAGAACATGCGAAGCGCTTTTTTTAAGTTATTTATTTTTATCGCGATGATTTTGGCGAATGTTTCCTGTTCACATAAGGAAGTTTTTTTCGAATATCATTCGTTTACAAATGCCGAATGGAACCGGGACGACAAAGCTGTTTTCAATGTAAAAATTGAGGAAAAAGCACAGCCCTATGATGTATCGATCGAACTTCGGAATAATGACGATTATCCCTTCAGCAACTTATGGTTGTTTGTCGATTTTAAAATGCCGAACGGGAAAAGTCGTACCGATACGATTGGAACTGATTTGGCGGATATTTACGGAAAATGGTACGGCAAAGGACTGAGTTTATATAATCTTTCAATTCCCTACGAAACCTCAATTCTCTTTCCGGATACAGGGACTTATGTTTATTCGGTTCGACAAGGTATGCGGATTGACCCGTTGAAAGGAATTACGGATATTGGGCTGAAAGTATCAAAAAAGCCGGATGAATAACCGTTCGATTTCTTTGTGCAATTCGTTCCTCTTCCCTGTAAAATTGTTGATAATCAACGAAACGGCATACCGTTTTCCTTTGCTCTCAATATATCCACTATAGGATTGTACATTAGAAATACTCCCTGATTTCAGTCGCGCTTTACCTTCCAGCGAAGAATTTTTAAGAAATGAGGCGACCGTTCCTGTTCTTCCTGCAATAGGCAAGGATTGATAGAAAACTTCCGAATTTTTGGATTGCTTATCCATATAAGTCAATAAATCAATTAAAAATCGGGTAGAAACTGCGTCCTGTGGAGAAGTTCCACTTCCGTCATACATAAATAATGCTTTCGAATCCAATCCTTTTTTTTGCCAATATTCCGGAATATCAATTGAATCCAAAACCGTTAATATTTTGTACAAATGCTCAGCATATTGATTGTTGCTCCAAACGTTAGTGGTTTTCACGATGGAAGCTAAATCAACGGAACGGATTACGCTTAGTAATTTCATATCGGTAGGAACTACCGGATACAAGCGATAGGTAGTCGCTTCTCCTTCAACGGTAACTCCATTTTTTTGCAAATATGCCTTGAAATAATTCGCTAAAAATAAGCCGGGATCGGGAATAGCTCCTTTCACTGCAAACGACGAACGATTTGCCGGAATAGTTCCGTACAAGCGCACTTCGTAGGAAAAAGGAAGACCGGAACAAAAAGAGTCATCCGACGAATCAATAGACGCTTTTACCTCATTGATAAGTTGTAAGTTATTTATCTTCGGTTCTATATATAAAACCTTCGTCAAGCTGTCGGCGGCATACGATTGCAAATACACGTGATACATATCATCAAACACACTGACTCCGTATATACCTGGAGCATAATAGTTCCCCGCATCTTCCCACAGCCACTTCGGTGAGAGTCCGTTATAACCAAATAGTTGATCTAATACAACAATATTCCCGCTAATCTTCCGAATGCCGACACGATTGATTGCATTTAACCATTCCTTCAGAAAGTTTTCCTTATCATCGGGATTAAATTCCGAACCCAATGTCGGGTCGCCTGTCCCTTTTATGTAGAGATTGCCGTGAAGCGTATCCTGTCGAATATAACCGTCATAAAACAAAGGCGTTTCAAAATGAAACCGACTTCCTAATGTTTCCAAAGCCGTTGCTGTTGTCACAAGTTTCAGGTTGGAAGCAGGCGCCAACGACATATTTTCATTATAGGAAACAATCACTTTCTTTGAATTTAAATCAATGGCTTTTAAACTAATTGCAGCATGAGCTAAATTCTTTTCAGCTAAAAAATCATGAAGTCCGGAAGGTATTTGAGCGTAAAACGCCCGAAAGATAAAGAATGAGAAAATAAGTAGCAGAATTTTTTTCATGATTACTATTATTTTCGGCAAAGATAATAAAAAAAAGAGCTGTTTCAGTAAACAGCTCTTTTTTCCATTAGAATAATTCAGTTATTCCGACTTATTACTATTTTCCATTTTTTCTTTCAACTCAGCTAATTCGGAAATATCGCCTAAAGTTGTTTTTTCCATGGAGGGTTGCTGAATAACTTCTTCCTCTTTTTTATCCTTTTTAGATTTTCTGACTTTCTTTTCAGCAGGAGTAGTAGCAACTGTTTCTTTTTCTTTCTTTGCTTCAGCGCGTTGTTCATCTTCGAAAATACGACTGTGGGAAAGAATAATTCGTTTGGAATCTTTATTGAACTCAATGACTTTGAAATTCAATTTTTCATCCGGTTGCGCCTGAGAACCGTCTTCTTTTACCAAATGCTTGGGAGTAGCAAATCCTTCAACCCCGTAAGGAAGTGAAATGACAGCGCCTTTGTCCAGCAATTCGATAATAATTCCTTCATGAACAGAACCTACGGTAAAAATGGTTTCGAAAACATCCCATGGATTCTCTTCCAATTGTTTATGTCCTAAGCTCAAACGGCGATTTTCCTTGTCAATTTCCAACACTTGAACTTCAATTTCCGCACCGATGGAAGTAAATTCACTTGGATGTTTAATTTTCTTCGTCCACGAAAGGTCGGAAATATGAATCAATCCTTCTACGCCTTCTTCAATTTCGACAAATACACCGAAATTAGTGAAATTGCGAACTTTAGCGGTATGTCTGCTTCCGATTGCATATTTTTCTTCGATATTTTCCCATGGATCAGATCTTAATTGTTTAATGCCCAATGACATTTTACGTTCGTCACGATCCAGCGTCAAAATAACGGCTTCTACTTCATCGCCTACTTTCATAAAGTCTTGAGCGCTTCGCAAATGTTGCGTCCAGCTCATTTCGGAAACATGAATAAGTCCTTCAACACCCGGAGCAATTTCAATAAATGCACCGTAATCAGCCATAACAACAACTCTTCCTTTTACGATATCGCCTACTTTCAGGTTTTCATCAAGAGCATCCCATGGATGTGGGGTTAATTGTTTCAACCCAAGTGCAATTCGTTTCTTTTCATCATCAAAATCAAGAATAACAACGTTGATTTTTTCATCTAATTTTACAACTTCTTCCGGATGAGTTACCCGTCCCCAGCTTAAATCGGTAATGTGAATCAATCCATCCACGCCGCCTAAGTCGATGAACACGCCGTAGGTTGTAATGTTTTTAACCACTCCTTCCAAAACCTGTCCTTTTTCCAATTTGGCAATAATCTCTTTCTTCTGTTGCTCCAATTCGGCTTCGATAAGCGCTTTGTGCGAGACAACCACATTTTTAAATTCCTGATTGATTTTTACCACCTTAAATTCCATCGTCTTATCTACGAATACATCATAGTCGCGAATAGGCTTAACATCAATTTGCGAGCCGGGCAAAAAGGCTTCAATGCCAAATATATCGACAATCATACCGCCTTTCGTACGACATTTTACGTAACCTTTTACAATTTCATCGTTTTCAAGCGCAGCGTTTACTCTGTCCCAAGAACGACTTGCACGCGCCTTTTTGTGGGAAAGTAATAATTGTCCTTTTTTATCTTCTTGACTTTCAATGAAAACTTCCACTTCGTCGCCAACTTTCAAATCGGGATTGTAACGAAATTCCGTCATGGAAACAACGCCATCGGATTTGTAACCGATATTAATCACCACTTCCCGTTTATTCATGGATTGTACGGTGCCAATTACTACTTCACTGTCGTTAATTTTGCTTAATGATCGATCGTAGGTTTCGATCAATTGTTCTTTGCTTACATCGGTATAAGTTTCACCTTTTTCGTATGCATCCCAATCGAAATTTTCAGGAACTTTCACCTTTCTTGTTTTTGTCTGAGCCTTTTCTTCTACCGGAGCTTCAGCAGTTGGGGTTTCTGCGACCGGTTCTTTAGCAATCGGTTCTTCAATAACCGGTTCTTCTTCTTTCAATTCTTTAGCGACAACCGGTTCTTCTACAGCCACCTCTTCAACGGTTGGTTCTTCTGCAGCCACCTCTTCAACAGTTGGTTTTTCTGCAACTAATTCTTCAACGGTTAGCTTTTCTTCACTCGGCGTTTCAACCGACGATGCCGTGTCTTGTACATTCTCTGCACTGACCGTTTCTTCTTTGTTTAATTCTTCACTCATTTTTTTGTTAAATAAAATCGTTAATTAATAGTTAGACATTATGTTGTCATATATAAAAGCGGATGCAAAGATACATTTTTAATTCTGATTTTCAATGAATTTTTCAGGAATTTTACAAATGTGAAAATCTCCCCCATCCATTCATTTACGTAATTAAGGAAAAAAGTTTAAAAGTATAACATAAAAAATACAAATTATCCTTACATTTGTAGAAAAATAGTGTGAATATGAAACGAATACTACTATTATTACCGACTCTTTGCTTGTTACTTCATCTCTCTGCACAAACCAGCGGCGAGAAGTATTTTTCCCCGGAATATATTAAGTCAATAATGGTGAAAACAACAGACTGGCAGTTAAAACATCCAAAGTATGCGCAAAACGACTGGACTAACGGCGCTTTTTATGCAGGTGTTTTCGCAGCATGGAAAACGACAGGCGCTCCATCCATTTATAATGCGATGATGGCTATGGGCGACGATTCCACCCATTGGCTGCCGGGCAAACGCTGGTATCATGCAGATGATATCGCTATCAGCCAAACATACATCGACTTGTACCGGATTGAGAAAAAACGGGAGATGATTCAACCGACTATTGATACTTTAAAAGAATTGATGTCGAAATCTTATCCTACTCGTGGCATCGAGGTGGTTAAATGGTGGTGGTGCGATGCTCTGTTTATGGCGCCGCCTACACTGGTTAAAATGGGCGTAACGCTGAATGATATGGAATACTTGAAACAAAACGATGTCTATTATAAGGAATGTTATAATTTATTATATAACAAGACCGAACATCTCTTTGCCAGGGATTTAAACTATGTTATTAAAAACGACGGAAACGACCGGTACGAAGCCAATGGAAAGCTGATTTTCTGGTCGCGCGGAAATGGTTGGGTGTTGGGAGGATTGGTACGCATACTCAGTGAACTTCCGAAAAAATATCCGGAACGTCCTTTTTATGTTCAGTTATATAAGGAGATGTCGGCTCGTATTATGTCGCTGCAACAGCCCGACGGCTTGTGGAGAGCCAGTCTGTTAGATCCGGAATCCTATCCGGGAGGAGAAGTGAGCGGCTCCGGTTTTTTCTGTTACGCTTTAGCTTGGGGGATAAACAATGGACTGTTGGATAAGAAAATCTATCTTCCGACCGTTGAAAAAGCATGGATTGCTTTAAACGGATGCGTGAACGAAGAAGGTCGTGTGGGTTGGGTTCAACCGGTTGGAGCCGATCCGCGAAAAAACTTCAGCGCCGACAGTTGGGAAGTTTATGGAACAGGGGCTTTTCTTTTAGCAGGAAGCGAAGTCATTAAATTAGGGGTGAAATGATGTTTTAAAAATTAATTGCAGTAGAAACAAATAGCGAACCTCTATCGCCATAAGTCAAACGATACACATAATCGATTCGAAAATATTTCAAAATACCCGATAAACCGATATGAGCTTCTGCGTATGGTTTTTCTCCTAAAGCTTCAACTCCGTTATTAAAAACAAATAATTCGGGATGTAATTCCGGATTGTTTGCATTAGACAACGGTCCGTAAATGGCTTTAATGCCTCCGTGCATTTTCAGTTTGCTTTTCGAAAAGAACCATTTGACAGGCGACCAATTCACTTGTAAATCAGCATTTCCGGCAACAAACCGGTCAGTAGTAAATTCATAAAATCGCATCAGGTTGTAGTCGTCCTCCTCAAAAATATAGCTTTGATTCCCTGTTGGAATAAATAGCAAGGGAAATGGAACCGCATTCCAGACTTTTCCTCCGGAAAGCCTGATGCCGAATGAACCGGTATTCGCGGGCAAATCGAACGATTTGGAAAGATTGGCATCCGTGATTTGATAATTAAAATCCGAACCGAGGATTCCTTTAACGCCTATCCGGTGGCTCAATCGAAAATCTACATCCGGAGAATGGAGAACAATCTGTTTACCTTTGAAGGGAAGAACCTTTTCGTTCGGTGCAAACCGGAATGAAACCCCCATTTCTGTAGATGTAATATTGTTAATCGTTGTATGCATTCCATTGTTCACCGTTTCATAATTAACAATCCCCATGGGTTGATCATACAAATACTTAACATTCAGTTTTAGAGAAAACCGTTGAAGCCAATTCGCTTCGTAACTTAATTGCCCGATTTTTTGGAGCGACATACTCATTGTGCGATTTTGGTACAGCGAATAAAATATACGATCGCGTTTATCTTCCAGACAGTCGTATCCCGGAATATTCAAATCATTTACGTAGGTTAGTTGAAGCCGGTCAGCCGGATGGGGCGAGTAAACAAAATCCCCGCGATATTTCCACTGCTCATCTTTTGTTCCGTAAGCCACATATCCTCCGACAGACACTCGTTTGTTGAGTTTTTGCGAAGTAAATCCTCCGATCCGCAAACGAACGCCTTCCATATAATTGTAGCTGAGCATCTGGGTGATAGGTCCTAGCTCGAAATTATTGTGAAAAATACCAATATGATCGGTCAGTAAAAACGAAATTCCTTTTTGAAGATTCGAATAGGCATGCGTATGACGCGATTCTTCCACCAAACCGTTCAATTCTCTTTGAGCCGGACTTAAGGAATCCGGCGGGATGGAGTCTATCGGATTATTTCTATGGACACGGACTTGCTCAAGCAGTAAAGCAGTACTTATATCGTCTCCGACAAAAAGCCGCGTCTCTTTTTTAGAAGGAGTTTGTATAAAGAGAACCGAATTTGCAGGCGCTTTTTTCTCCTTTGGATTCAGTGTGAATACCGCTTTTATAGGGCGTAAATCGTTTACGGAAATATAGATATACCCTTCATAAGCTTTATCTTTGAGTTTTCGAGAGAAAAAAACAATTTCATACGCCGGAATACCTTCTATTTCGGTTTGGGAAGAAAAAAAATAACGATACGTTTTTCCGGCGTCTTTTGCTAACGGACTTTTGAAAGATGAATACAAGACTTTGTTCCAATCTTTCCATAGATCGACATTGCCCAGCCAATCTTCCAAACAATACCGGATATTCTCCGTTCCAACCCATTCCAACGGGCTTTGAGCGGAAAAAGACGTGGGTTGATTTTCCGTAGAATTACGTTCCGATAAGAACAGCGCTAAATTTAAATACGACGAATCACCCCGGATAGGGCGGGCGTAATTGAGCCAGGCATTGTAAGGCAGCAAAAGATACTTATATAGAATATCTTTACTTGTTGCGGCTCCGTTAATTTCATTCGCAAGAAACTGTTTGTTCATCGCTAAATCCACCGCTATTTTTTCATAGTCGTTTGTAAAAGTATTTTCAGTTGAAACAGGCTTCCGTTCAATCACTTGCATCATCAAAGAATCTGCCGGCTGCTTGAAAGGATAATACCTCAAAGCATGAATATCCCATGCCTTGTATTTTATTTCCTGAGGCGTTTGTTGTGCGTTTGCTTCGAATAAACAAAAAATAAACGAAAAAATGAATATGAAACGGATTCGCATTTGTTGCTTAGAAAGGTTGTTTTTTTGCATACAAAGGTAAAAAATAGAAATGACATTTATCTCACAATTTCCGAATCGTTATCCGAATCATTCAACATTTTCTCTCCCGCTTGATGTTTTTTGCCGTAATCCACATTCCACGCAAAAATTCAGTACCAACATGTGTCCGTTTTCCTTGATATGCGTCCATGATTTGGACCAGGCAAGGCTTGAAAGTTGTTCGCTACCTGCACTCCATTTACTGGAATATGGGAAAAGCATGGATAGACCAAAGGTAAAATGAGCATTTGAGATTTCCACTACCCAAAAGGGTAGTTTTTTGTGTATTGAGAAAATACTTATCGAAAGATGCTACCGAGCTTGTATTGTTAAAGAGGATGAGGTGAAAATGAAGTTTTTGCCCATCAGGGCATTCAAATCAATAGAAAAACACGCGCCGGCCACCCCTTATACCTCGTAGAGGTTTCATTTTATTCAATGTGAAACGCCTACGGTGTATTCAGTTTGGCGGATAATCTTGTTTTCTATTGATATGAATGCCCTAACGGGCAAATGTAACTTTTTTGTCAATTTTAAAATAAATCAATATCTTTGTGCTGTAAATGTTTTACGTATGAAAGAAAGAAAATTTAATAGAGAAGCAGAAAATCGCTTGAAATACCTGAATTTTATAGTTATAAGGTTTGCTCGCGGATTCAAAATGCTTATACCTAATGCTTTTCGTTATTTAAACGAATATGCAGGTTTAGATTTTCTGTACAACAATTATGAATACGAGCACACCCAATCCGAACATAATACCTGTATGACATTATTAAAAGTTTGCAGAAACAATGGAGGCTGGTTATGACGAATTGCCCATCCTGCACACTCTTTTGATATCGTTGAAGGTGCAATAGCCGACGATTGGGTTACAATGCAAATTGATCGTTATAATAAAGGGAAAATTTCGGTTAAAAGTTTGATTGACAAAATAAAATTCAGAGAACTAACGCATCAAATTTGTTTTTGTACAACAGAATCACTTTTCGCTCTTGAGTTGGTTGATGACGACAAACTTTTTGAAATAGAAGACATAACAAATGCAATCATAAAAAAACTTTCAATAGAAAACAACCTGAACGAACTTGATGCGATGAAACTTTTTTTTAATTCTAAAACTTATGAGTATTTGACAAAATCAAATAACTTCTCTTTTGCAAAAAACAAAAAAGAAATCTACGAAAGTATTATAAAAGAACTCTCACAATGAAGCTGTCCCAAAAGTCTTTTTATCCTTTCCGCTCAAACTGACTGTTATAAAGCTTCGCATAAAATCCATCTTTCATCAGCAGTTCCTGATGTGTTCCCTGCTCGACGATGCTACCTTCGTTCATCACAAGAATGCAATCGGCATCACGGATAGTCGATAGCCGGTGAGCAATCACAAAGCTGGTGCGTCCTTTCATCAAGAGGTTCATGGCTTGTTGAATCATCATTTCCGTGCGGGTATCTACCGAACTCGTGGCTTCATCCAAAATCAATATGCGGGGATTTGCCAATACCGCTCGTGCAATGGTCAGCAATTGTTTTTGTCCTTGCGAAATATTACTTCCTTCTTCGTTGATAATCGTATTGTAACCGTCCGGCAATGTACGGATAAAACTATCAGCCATCGTTATTTGAGAAGCCCGGACGATTTCTTCATCCGTTGCGCCTTCTTTTCCGTATGCAATATTGTCCCGAATGGTTCCTTTGAATAACCATGTATCCTGAAGCACCATCCCGAAAAGCCTGTGCAATTCCTTGCGTGTCAATTCTGTGATATTGACGCTATCGACTGAAATACTGCCGGAGTCCAGCTCATAAAAGCGCATCAGCAGGTTGACCAAAGTGGTTTTTCCGGCACCGGTAGGTCCGACAATGGCAATGATTTGACCGGGATTAGCTTCCAGACTGATATTCTCGATTAGCGGGACCTCCGGATTGTAGCGGAACTTAATCCGGTTGAATTGGACATGCCCCTGCGGTTGCTCAATATGTTTCGGATGCATGGGATCGGGGATTTCTTCGGGTTCATCCAATATCTCGAATACGCGTTCGGCAGCGGCAATGGTCGCCTGAAAAATATTGACAATGCTTGCCGCCTGCATAATGGGATGATTGAATAGACGTGAATAATTAAGAAACGCCTGAACCGAACCCAGCGAAATTCTTCCGATAGCAGTCATGTATCCTCCTAATATACAAATTCCAACAAAAGCGAGATTACTCATAAAATTGAGTAAAGGGAAGATGATGCTCGACATGAATTGCGCTTTCCAGCCAACGGAGTATAATTCGGAATTGATTTCTTTGAATCCGTCAATCGATTCTTTTTCATAGTTGAATGCTTTTATGACGGAATATCCGCCGTAAAATTCTTCAACATGACCGTTTAGCTCACCCAGTGAACGTTGCTGTCCCAAGAAATATTTTTGAGAACGTTTGGTTATAAGCGATGCAATAAACAAGCTGATCGACAACGTAGCGAAAGTGATTAAGCTCAACATCGGACTGATTGCCAGCATCATGACGGTTATACCAATTAGAATGAAAAAGGAGGAAGTCAGTTGAATCAAGTTTTGTTGAAACGTAGTACTGATCGTATCAATATCATTGGTTACCCGGCTCAGGATTTCCCCATGCGTTTGGCTATCAATGAATTTAAGCGGCAGATGGTGCAATTTCACACTAACATCGTTCCGCATACGCTGGATAATTTTTTGAGAAATACCTGCCATCATGTATGCCTGAATATAGGAAAACAAGGAACTTAACAGATACAAACATAATAAAATTAACAAGATATATAGCACGTACCGGTAGTCGATATGCGTATTGGGAATATGATTGATTCTTCCCATTACTCCTTCGAATAACTTATCGACCGCCAATCCCATCACCCGGGGACCGATAATGTTAAACGCCGTACTGAGTAACGTAAATAAGAGTACGACAATTAGCCCTTTATATTGAGGCTTCAGATAGGCAAGTAATTTTTTCAGCGTGCCTTTGAAATCTTTCGATTTTTCGGCAGTGATGTATAATCCGCGACCGGGTCTTACCGCCGTACCGCGTTTTATTATCCCTCTTGGAGGCGTATTATTATTGTTTGTCGTTGCCATATCAATTGATTTCTTCTTCCGATAATTGAGATAATACAATTTCTCGATACAAAGGACTTGATTTCAGGAGTTCCGAATGGGAGCCTGCCGCAGTAACAACTCCCTTGTCCATAACAAGGATGCGGTCGGCATTCAATATGCTGCTTACCCGCTGAGCTACAATAATAACGATAGCATCACCCGTTTCGTTTTTCAATGCGGCGCGTAATTGGGAATCCGTCTTGAAATCAAGAGCTGAAAAACTGTCGTCAAAAATATAGATTCCTTTTTCCCCAACCAATGCCCGGGCAATGGACAATCGCTGTTTCTGCCCTCCCGAAAGATTAGTTCCTCCTTGTGAAACAGGCGATTGATAGTTTTCAGGCATTTGTTCAATGAAAGAAGAGGCTTGTGCAATTTCGCAAGCATGACGAATTTCTTCATCCGTTGCATCCGGATTACCCATCCGGATGTTGCTTTCGATGGTGCCGGAAAACAGAATGGACGATTGAGGAACGTAACCGATGCGACTGCGCAACTCTTCCTGTGTCATCGACCGGATATTGATTCCATTGAGCAGTATTTCGCCGCTTTCGACATCGTAATAGCGAAGAATCAAACTCACCAGCGCCGATTTACCTGAACCTGTACCGCCAATCACTGCAATGGTTTCCCCCGATTGCGCGGAAAAAGAAACATTGTTGACTGCCGGATTTTCGGCATGTTCATATCTGAAAACAACCTGTCGAAAAGTTAATTGAATTTTTTTGCCCGAAACATTTTTCGGGTTTTCCGGATCGGCTATTTCAGATTCCGTCGTTAAGACTTGACTAATGCGTTCCGCCGAAACAAATGCACGCGGAAGCAAAATAAACATCATGGTCGCCATCATCAGCGACATGAGAATTTGCGTAGCATATTGAATAAAAGCCAGCATATCACCGATTTCCAAGGTGCCTGCATCAATCCGGAACGACGCAAACCATATTGCGGCAATGGATAATCCGTTCATCGAGATAATCATGATTGGATCCAAAACAGCCATCAACCGTCCTACTTTTGTGGCTGTCGTAGCCAAATCACTATTGGCTTCCTCAAAGCGTCTTTTTTCATAGCCTACCCGACTGAATGCCCTGATTATGCGTATGCCTACCAAATTTTCACGCAAGACAAGATTGATTTTATCTATTTTCTTCTGAATAGAACGAAATAAAACCATTGCCTTTTTGTTTACAAGCAATATGACGAGTATCACAACGGGCAAAATGGATAATAAAAGGATTGAAAGACCCTTATCTTTCTGAATAGCCATGATTACGGCGCCGATACACATCAACGGAGAACGCAATAGCATCCGAAGCATCATAAACGTTACGTTCTGAATTTGCATGACATCGTTAGTCGTTCGGGTAATCAATGAAGACGTCCCGATGCGGTTGAAATCGGGAAGTGAAAAATGAATCACCTTTGAAAATACAGCGTTTCTGATATTTTTCCCAACGCCTAAAGCGATGCGTGAAGCCAAAAATCCTGCGGAAATTGCACAACTGATTCCACCTAAAGCAATGATCAACATTATTCCTCCCATCCGGAGAATCAACGGGATATTGTGTTTGGTGATTCCTTCATTGACAATATGCGCCATGTAATTCGGCAAGGACAAATCGGCGATCACTTGTGCGAAGGTAAGGGATACCGTAATGATTATTAGCGCTATAAAAGGTTTGTAAAAACTCCGAATCATCTAGTAAAATTTCCTGCAAATGTAATGAATTTTTAGATTAAATTAAAACGGCACCCCATCTTTGCACTTCAACGATGATTCCTTTTTTATTCATAATACTTTATAATATGTAAAAGTATTTTACATGGAGTGTAAAGAAACTTTACAATCTCTAAAATAGAGGAAATACATAATTATATAGTTATTAAATAATTACAAGTTTGGCACGAATATCGCATCTCCTTTAGTAAAATGCAAATAAATAAAATATAAAATAACAATTTAATTTTTAGCAATTATGAAAGCAAATATTTTAAGAACCGTATGTTTTACATTTATCGCTGTTTTGATGAATGGTTTTGTATCAAAAGCTCAAGAAACGTTTTATGATATCAAAATGGACAATGGAAAAGTGACTTCAAAAGCACAGTATGTAATGGGAAAGTATGGAACAAGTATTAAGGAATCCGAATCAAAATTTACGTATGACGCAAACGGCGACTTGTTGAAGAAAGAAACATTTGTATGGAATCCTACGTATGAAAAGAACAACAATGGCAGATACTATGCCGATTACAGCGAAAAGAACTGGACGCCTGCATACTGTATCCTTTACAATAAAGATTCGATAAACAATTTTGTTTCTGTGGAATTATGCCTTTGGAATACAGGAAAGAAGATGTATGGCAATCCTGTAAAAACGATGGTTTTCCAATTGAATGATTTGAATCGCTACAATTATCTTGCATTCCAGAAAGGAAAAAAATATAACGAAGTGATAAACAACATCAAGTACGATAAGGATTTACTGGTCAGTTTAACAAAATAACGATTAAGAAAACTTTGTTACGCAAGGAAGGCGCGGAGAAACTCCGTGCTTTCTTTGTTTTTCTTCGTGTAAAATACAAATCTTTTTTTAATCTTTTTTCCGAGAAAAAACGCTACCTTTGTGCTTTTGGTTTTTATGATTAAATATAAATGAATCCTTTGAAAATGAGTAAAGAAAATAGATTTTCAGGCGCTAAGACCGCTATAAAATGGACTTTTGTCACCGCTACTCTATGGATGATATTCATATGCGGGACGGCGGACAAGGTCGAAACCAGCCGCGACAGAATATACATCAATCCTACGAATGAATTTGCAGTTAATGGAAAACGGATATGGATCAATGGCGTCAATACCCCTTGGAACCAGTGGAATGACTTTGGCGGATCCTATAACAGCCAATGGTGGGATAATGAATTTGCCCGATTGCACAAAGCGGGAATTAATGCTACGCGGATATGGATCAACTGCAATAACGACAACCATGCGATTATCATCGATGCCAATGGAAATGTCAGCGGTGCATCGAAAAAACATTGGGCGGATCTGACCAGCCTATTTGAGTTGGCAAGAAAACATAAAATCTATATCATGGCTACTATCACTTCCTTTGATCATTTTAAAAGTTCGCAAGCATCAAGCTGGCGCGCCATGATAACAAGCAAATCCGCATCCCAGTCTTTCGTGGACAATTATACGATTCCTCTCTTAAAAAGGTTTAAGGACAATCCATATCTTTGGAGCATCGACCTTATGAACGAACCTGATTGGGTACATGAAAACAGTGAATGCGGCAAAATTCCATGGGATAATATTTCTTATTTTTTTGCAATCAATGCGGCAGCTATTCATGAGAACAGTCAAACGCTTGTCACCGTTGGAATCGCAAGTCCGAAATGGAATGCCGACGGCGATGGTTATCAAGGAAATAAAGTGTCCGATACCTATTTGAAGAGTTTATATAACAATCCCAAAGCGCATTTGGATTTCTGGTCTCCGCATTATTATGACTGGGTGGGTGAATGGTTTGGCGTTCCTCATTATCTAAGTCCTTATGGCAAGCTGGAAGGTGATAAAAATACAGGCTGGTCGGGAGGTTGGGGTTTAGATCCTTCAAAACCGGCAATTCTCGGAGAATGTTCTGCCAGAGGTACGGGAAAAGGTCTTTATGGAATCACGAACAATTCTATTGTCACCGATTACGAGCATGCGTATCTTAACGGTTGGCAGGGAGTCATGCCATGGACTTCCAATGCAGTGGACGATAATGGTGGCTTGGCGCCCACCGGAAAGCCGAATCGAGATACCGACCTTGGTCTCGCAACTCAGAATATGCTCACAAAGTATCCGCAATTAATTTTCCCGACCGTTCATTGAGTAGCTTTCAATAAACTCTTTGCAGTTTCGATCAAAGTGTCCTTTCCTCTTTTTATGTCTTGGTCGGTCAAGTCAACATGAATATCCGGATCAATCCCATATTCAGTTTGTTGCATATCGGCGTCAAACATAGGGCAAGCGGAAAACCGCACTAACCAGCCGTTGGGAATTTCCGAATTGAATGGCAAACCGCTTCCTCCTCCGGTTTTGTCGCCTAAGATAGTAACATTCGGACAATAGCGCATCGCATTAACAAAATCGTTGGTGGCGCTATAACAACTGCGATTGGTTAGAACAATAACCGGTTTCTGATATCGCAGACGGGTGGAAGGTACATTGTAACGCGCAAGCGGCTTGGAAAAATCGTTGTGTCCTTTTCCGTCTTTGTGCTGAATATATCCTACCAATGTTTTTTCATTCACAAAACGAGCCGCCAGACTCTCGGCATTGGATAATAATCCGCCGCCGTTATCGCGGACATCGATAATAATCCCGTCACAAATAGAAAGTTTATCAATAATATAATCCAAATTACCTTCCCCAATGGCGGAAGAAAAATCCCCATAGTACATATACCCAATGTTATCATCTAAAATGGTATAACGGATTCCTCCGGAAATGGAATAATTAGAACCTAAGTACTTATTTATGATATTTGAATCGAAATTACGGGGATAATCTTCAAACCATTTCCAATAACGTCCGACATCGAAAGGTGTGATTAAATTAACATGTCCGTCTTTGAGTTCTTGAAGCATCTCGTCCAACAACATAAATAATGATTCGTTATTCATCGAATTGTCTATCCGCTGAGAATAGACGGTGTGGATGCTGTCCCAATTGATTTGTTTGTATTCAAAAAAACAATAATGTTCATCCATAATTTTCCACAACGCTTCGAAATTACCGTGAGGGTCGTTGGGAAATTCTTCGATTTTCATACAAGACGCAAAACAGAAGAGAACAGATAATAAACACAAGACATGAGACGTGGGATGTGAGACAAAACCAAGTCTTTTTCTCTTTTGTCTTTTGTCTATAATCTCCTGTCTATTACCTATTATCTTTAATCTATTATCTTCTGTCTTATTCAAAAACATACCGGTAATTACCTTTTTTCTGTTTTCCCGAAACGACAAAAAAGTTTTGGGAAAAGCCAATATAGAACGTATTTGTAATCAATCGCGTATCTAAATTATTTATCCTTGTTTCGTAATACGAAAAATAGTAGGAAAGTCGTAAAGTAAATCGGTTAAAAGGAATTTCCGCCGATAGCATATTCCGCAGGGATAAATAATTGTTTAAAGAAGAGAAATGAACCAAATTCTTTGTATCGCCCAAGCTGATTTCGTAATAGGATTCACCGTATTGAGGAGAATACAATGCGCCGATAAAAGGAAAGCTAAGTTGATCTCTGAAAAGAATCGGTTGTTTGTGAATTTGCAATTTATAATTAGCAATTCCGGAAAGGCTTAAATTTACATGCGCTTTTCCGGTTGCAGGATTATTCTCATTTCGAGTATTGTAAACAAAACCCAGTAAACCGCCGGCTTGCATGCCTGCAAAGAACTGCCACTTTTCAACCGGTTTAAAACGATAATGCAATCCGTAGTTGTATTCAACAATTCCACTGTAATAAGAAGCGGTGCCTGCACTATTTTTACTCCATGAATAATTAGCGTTAAAAAGGTTCTGGGCAAAAATGTTTCCATCCATCAGCCCTGTATTTTTCATTTGTTCGTAATACAATCCGATATTATCACCTTTATAATCTAATGGCGACAGATAGGAATCGTAAACGCTGCTCGTCCCGAAACCAATCATAGTAGCTTTATAGGTTAAGGGAATTGGCGTTTCCTGAGACAAACAGGACAGCGAAAAAAAGAAAAGAAATAACAAGATGCAAAACACCTCACTCCCAACTCCTCTCCACAAGGAGAGTGGGGGAAAAAATCCACTCCCTTCTCCCTGTGGAAAGGCGCTGGGGGTGAGACACTCCTTAAAACAGCCGTTGTTGTCCGGTGATTTCATCCAATATTTCATTCAATGGTTTGTCCTCTTCTTCGGGTTCAATATCGATATCCGGTTGAAACGAATTATCTTCCTCCGGTTCGGGAAAACGGGTAGGCTCGATTTCCTGAATAGTTGCTATTTCATACGTCGTAATCCGTTTCCCTTTAGCTTTGAAACTTTTCACGCCTATAAATTCTTCCACATCAATGATTAATGAATCCCGGAAAGCGTCTTTTCCTCCGAAAGTCACTTCAAATCGCGGGAATACGGTATCACTCAATAAAATCAAACGTGAAGCCGGATTATCGCCGAGAAAACTTTGCTTCTTATTGTTTGCTTCGAGAGGAAAACGTTTGAGGTAAGGAAGTCCCTGCTGTTCTTCGTCGTACAGCGCCACCGACCACACTTTATTCACATCGAATTTCTCAATAATTTTTATTCCCTCCTGATAGTGATTTCCCGAATCGAAAGTGGTTGAATAAAATTCGCCGTTTTCTTGTATGACTACAATCAAATCGTCGGCAAAAAATTCGCCCAGAAAATTCCCTCTTCCGTCGTAGTTGATTCGCAAAACATCGGGGTCGAACCAAACCATGCGACCCCCCAAAGTCGAGCCTCCTTTTTGTTTCAGAGAAATCTTATGAATCTCCGCTTTGGTCAGGATGATTCCTTTTGCGCTACGCCCCATGATTTGTACGCTGCTAAAATCCTTATCGAACAGCAACAGTTTTTGACGAGGCTTAGGCTTTAGGATGATTTTCACGGTTTCGGCTTCGCCGTTCGGGTTTGCCGAAAAATACATGATACGGCTGCCGAGCTTTCCTGTCGTTAAATCATATTCTTTGTCGCGAGTGATTCCCGTCACAGGAAAACGTTTGACAAAATTGGTTCCATTTTTGCCTTCCCTATATATCACGTTATAAATGGTGCGATTATCATTACGTTTGAATATATGGAGATAAAGAACATTTTTCCCTACAAACATTTTCTCGCTGATTTTGACAATCTTGTATTTACCGTCTTTGTAGAAAATAATCACGTCGTCGATATCCGAACAATTGCAGACGAACTCGTCTTTTTTCAATCCGTATCCGATAAAACCTTCCTCCTTGTTGATATACAGTTTCTCGTTAGCTTCCACTACTTTCGTTGGTTCGATAGTATCAAAACTGCGGATTTCCGTTTTGCGAGGATAATCCTTTCCGTATTTTTCTTTAAGTTTAAGAAACCAATCAATGGCGTAATCGACAATATGTTCGATAAGATTTTCAATTTCTTTGATTTGGGAACGGTAAGAAGCAATCAGATTATCGGCTTTCTCCTTGTTGAATTTAAGAATACGTCCCATCCTTATTTCGAGCAGACGAAGCAAATCGTCGCGGGTGACTTCACGAATGAAACTTGTTTTGAAAGGCTCCAAACGCTTATCTATGTGATGCAAAGCAGAATCTATCTCGCTCGCATTTTCAAACTCTTTATCCTTATATATACGTTCTTCAATAAAAATTTTCTCTAAAGAAGCAAAATGAAGACTATCGAGAAGCTCCTGCCGTTGAATTTCAAGCTCCAGCTTCAACAATTGCACCGTATTGTCCGCAACTTCTTTCAATACATCCGAAACCGTCAAAAAATGCGGCTTATTTTCTTTGATTACGCAGCAATTCGGTGAAATACTGATTTCGCAGTCGGTGAAAGCATACAACGCATCGATGGTTTTATCGGATGAGACGCCGGGCGCCAGGTGAATAACTATTTCTGCTGTTTTAGCAGTCATATTATCGACATTCCGGATTTTAATCTTGCCTTTTTCATTGGCTCGTAAAATAGACTCCGTAAGCGTTGAAACCGTTTTTCCAAAAGGAACTTCCGTAACCGATAACGTTTTATTATCCACTTTGTTGATTTTAGCGCGCACTTTCACCGAACCTCCCCGCTCACCATCGTTGTAACGGGAAATATCAATATAACCTCCAGTTTGGAAATCGGGATACAAAACAAACGATTCGCCCCTGAGATATGCAATAGAGGCATCTATCAATTCGCTAAAATTATGAGGAAGTATTTTTGAAGAAAGTCCGACTGCGATCCCTTCCGCTCCTTGCATCAGCAACAAAGGAAACTTCACCGGCAAGGTAACCGGTTCTTTATTTCGTCCGTCATACGAAAGCTTCCACTCGGTAGTCTTCGGATTGAAAACCACTTCAAGGGCAAACTTCGACAACCTCGCCTCAATGTATCGAGGGGCGGCGGCATCATCGCCTGTCAGAATATTTCCCCAATTTCCCTGACAATCGATGAGCAGTTCTTTTTGCCCCAATTGAACAAGCGCCTCGCCGATAGAAGCGTCTCCATGCGGGTGAAACTTCATAGTTTCTCCCACAATATTGGCTACTTTATTGTAACGACCGTCCTCCAAGCGCCGCATGGTATGAAGAATCCGGCGTTGCACCGGTTTCAATCCATCATTGATATGAGGAACCGCCCTTTCCAGAATAACGTAAGAGGCGTAATCTAAAAACCAATCTTGATACATACCCGAAAGCATATTCCGCGTGCCGTCCGTATTTACGGGTACTTTATAGTCGGAATGTTCTTTTTCGAGGTCGTCATTTTCTATATTTTCGTCAAAATACTCAGGTCTCATCAAATGATTTTACTTCAAACCACAAAAGTAAGGGAATATTTCGAGAAAATCAAATTAAATACAAAGAACGAATCCCCTTGCAATTCTTAACACAAAGAATGTAAAGTTCTGAAAAAAAGTAGTTTCCTCTTTGTAAACTTTGTGAAAAAAATAACCAACCATGCTGGCGTTTTCCTGAATATGACTGCCATTCACTTTTTTTATCAATACAAAATTAGTATGATTTGTTGAATAAAACAAATATTCTTTTTTCCATGCAGAAGATTGCGGGTCAAGCCCGCAATGTCAGAGTCGCTTCTCCCCTCTCCATTATGGAGAGGGGCAGGGGGTGAGGAGTTATAAATTTTAGCCGCAAATTTGTTTGGTATTTTTCCACGCAACTATTTGGGCTTCTTTTCGTTGTTTGTTTTCATAGCCTCCATAGAGCAAATAGGGTTGGCTATTTTCATTCAAGTTTTTATAGAAATTCAAGCCTTTAAAAAAGTCGGTAGTCAGGGTGGATGAAGATTTTATCTCAACACTTTTGATTGAAGACCCTTCGTCGATGAGGCAATCGACTTCATTCCCTGTGTTGTCGCGCCAGAAATAGAGCGGCGGCGCTTCCACGCGGTTGAAATAGTTCTTCATTAAATCGCTGATAATCATATTTTCAAACAATGCGCCTTTTGCCCAGTGTAAATCAATATCCTCCAGCTTCTTTACGCCTAACAGACTACAAGCTAATCCTGTATCATAGAAATAAAGTTTGGGGGTTTTCAGTAAGCGTTTTGAAAAGTTTCGGAAGTGAGGTTGCAAAAAGAAAATGATAAAACTTGTTTCTAAGATTGAAAACCACGATTTTACGGTCTTTAAATCAATGCCTAATTCTGTTGCAATACTGCTGTAATTGACCAGCTGTCCAATCCTTCCTGCAGCCAGACGCATAAATTTTTGAAACATAAATAAGTTGGATACATTGACAATCTGCCGTAAATCCCGCTCTGTATAGGTCTGTATATACGATGGATAAAACATGGGCGGCTCTATATCCTTGTCATAAATTCTTGGGTAAAAGCCTTTGAATATAAAATCTAAATAGTTATCAAGTTTATAACCGTCATTTTGCAATTCTGAAAAACTAAAGGGTAATAGGTGCGTAATAAAAACTCTCCCTGCTAAACTTTGTGAAATTTTCTCTAATAAGAGAAAGTTCTGCGAACCGGTTAAAATAAATTCACCAGTCTTATTATTTTCATCACTAATCGTTTGTATATAAGAGAACAAGGCGGGAAAAACCTGAATTTCATCGATAATTAAACCTTTCACATGACGCGATAGAAAAAGTCGCGGATCGGATTTGGCATCTTCAAGTGTATCGGGATTTTCTAAATTGACGTAATCATAATCGGGAAAACACATTTTTGCAACGGTTGTTTTCCCTGATTGACGCGGTCCCGTAATGGAAATTACAGGCATTTTAGTCGCCATTTCTTTGATTTTTCCGATTAGTTCTCTCTGTATCACGTTGCAAATATACCATAATTTTTACAAATATGGAATTCAATTCCTGATTTGTAAGAATTACGAATTATTTGACGCTATATTTCACGCCTTCCGGTTTCAGCAGACCGGAGAAGTTGATTTTTTCGAATTCTTTATGCGGTACTGCCAATACGACTGCGTCAAACTTTTCTTTTGGCATTTCCTTTAAGATATCCAATCCATATTCATGTTTCACTTCTTCGGGATTCGCCCATGGGTCGTAAACCTTAACATTCGTGTCATAGTCTTTCAACGAACGAATCACATCCACTACCTTACTGTTGCGGATATCGGGGCAGTTTTCTTTGAACGTGATTCCTAATACGAGAATGTTGGAGTTTTTCACGCAAAGTCCTTTCTTAATCATTTGTTTGACTACCTGCGAAGCTACATATTCGCCCATACTGTCGTTCATGCGGCGTCCGGCAAGGATGATTTCGGGATGATAGCCATATTCCTGCGCTTTTTGCGCCAGATAGTACGGATCGACGCCGATACAGTGTCCGCCGACCAATCCGGGTTTGAATTGCAGAAAGTTCCATTTTGTTCCTGATGCTTCCAGAACGGCGTTCGTGTCAATCCCCATCCGGTCGAAAATTTTCCTCAGTTCGTTGACAAAAGCGATGTTGATGTCGCGTTGCGAATTTTCAATCACTTTGGCAGCTTCAGCGACCCGTATGGTTGGAGCTAAGTGCGTTCCGGCTGTTATAACCGACGAATAAAGCTCGTTTACTTTTTTCCCAACCTCAGTAGTAGAGCCGGAAGTAACTTTTTTTATTTTTTCTACCGTATGCTCTTTATCGCCGGGGTTGATTCGTTCGGGTGAATAACCCGCAAAAAAATCAATATTGAATTTCAATCCCGATGTTTTTTCAACGACGGGAATACAATCTTCTTCAGTCGCTCCGGGGTAAACCGTCGATTCGTAAATCACGATATCGCCTTTCTTGATCACTTTCCCTACCGTTTCGCTCGCTTTGTACAAAGGCGTCAAATCGGGACGGTTGTTTTTGTCCACCGGTGTAGGGACGGTAACAATATAATAGTTGCAATCGCGGATGTCGTCTAAGTTACAGGAACAGTACAGACCTTTCCCTGCCTCCTCCACAAGAGGGAGTGATGAAACGAGTACAGATTTGAGTATATGATCTTCCACTTCAAGGGTATGATCAATTCCTGCTTTTAATTCTTCAATTCGTTTCTTATTAATATCGAAACCTACCACCGGATATTTGGTGGCAAAAAGACGGGCTAAAGGCAAACCCACATATCCTAATCCGATAATTGCTATTTTCACCATAAACCATTTACCATTTACTATTTCACTAACCACTAACCGTTAACCACTAATCACTAACCGTTAACCACTCCCTTTTAGCCTCCTCATAGTACCAATCAATCGCTTCTTTTAATCCTTCTTTCAAACTGTATTGCGGATTATAATCCAAGAGACGCTTTGCTTTTTCGATACTTGCCAATGAGTGGGGAATATCGCCGGCGCGGTTGGGTCCGTGAAGGATTTCAACCTTTGCTACGTCCGGATCATATTCGCTCAAATATTCTTTCAAATAAGCAGTCAACCGGTTCAGAGTAGTCCGTTCGCCAAACGCTGTGTTATAGACTGTGTTCAGCGCTTCGGGATTTTGCGTATCCATCGCTTTCAGGTTCATTTGAATCACGTTTTTTATGTAGGTGAAATCGCGGGAGTACTCACCGTCTCCGTTGATGACCGGCGATTCGTGCCGAAGAAGTTGCTTGATAAACAGGGGGATAACCGCTGCATAAGCTCCGTTCGGGTCTTGTCGTCTGCCAAACACATTGAAATAGCGCAAGCCGATACACTCCATTCCGTAGGTCTTGGAAAAAACTCCGGCATACAATTCATTGACATATTTAGTAATAGCATACGGTGAAAGCGGCTTGCCAATGATATCTTCCACTTTCGGCAAAGATTCGGAATCGCCGTAAGTGGATGAGCTGGCTGCATAAATCAGCCGTTTAACTTTTGCATCCCGCGCTGCAACCAACACATTCAGAAATCCAGAAATATTCACTTCGTTGGTTGTGACCGGATCTTTAATCGAACGGGGAACCGAGCCTAATGCTGCTTCTTGAAGCACATACTCCACTCCTTCCATCGCTTTCCGGCAATCGTCAAGATTACGTATGTCGCCCACAATCAGACGAAAATTTTTATTATCGCACAGATGCCGGATATTCTCGAATTTTCCGGTAGAGAAATTATCCAGACAAACGACCTCATTGGACGACTCCAACAACTCCTCACAGAGATTTGAACCAATGAATCCCGCGCCTCCGGTTACTAATATTTTTTTCACTTTTATGATTCAATAATGAATTTGAATACAAAGATAGTAAAAATTAATAATAAATGTCCTTTATTGCGAGAAGAAACGAAGAATCCATCCGTAATGAACTTTAATAATAATATGCATTATATAGGAAAACGGAATAGAGGATAAAATAGTAGTGGATAATGAAGCCGTTGCCCACGAAACAAATGGGGAAATAAATAACATCTACCCATTCATTTTGAAAGGATTGAATTTTTCAACAGTTTGTGTGCATCCCGTATGGGATGCTTCGCTCGGTAGAAATTGTAAGGATACCTCACCCTCACTTCCTGATTAGGATGCAAATTTTGATTGTTGATATTCTACTCTATAGGGAATTTTTGTCGTTCTATGGGGAATTGAAATCTAATTAATAATCAATAAATTAAGTGAAAAAACAACAGAAAAAAGAGCTTTCTATGGGGAATTTTTGCCGTTCTATGGGGAATTGAAATTAATATTATATTAACATTTTTGTAAATTGTTCAAAAATATTCTGCCCGACATCAAATTGTTGATTCACATAATATTTTGTCCAACGTCCATTACCGCCTTTTAAAATAAGAAAATCATCTTCCATTTTTGATATTAAATATCTTATCTGTTCGCGGGTCAATAATTTATCAAATGCATCCACAAAATCTTTCATTGAAACCTCTTTTGCTTTCTCAAAACAACCCGCCACAATTTGCAAATCACTTATCCGATACTCCTTTATGTATGCGGGTTGTTGTGCAATTTCATAATATAAATCACCCAACACATATTTTTTATCTGCTGAACTTTGCGACTTTAGCAAACCTTCAAGTTGTAATTTTTCAACCGATGATTCAGGTAAATTTGTTGATATTCCTTGCCGTACTTTATCTAATGTCAGCAAATCAAATACATTCAGTTTGTCTGTCCTATCGCTTTGTATTTTATTGATAAACAAATAAAACGAATTATCTATCACTTTGGTTTTCAAACGTAAATCTACTTGAGTTGTTTCGGTATGGGAATAATCCGGCATTCCGATAGGGATGCATGTCAGTTAAATGTGAATAACCCCCAATGAAGCGAAGCGATTGGGGGTGGAAGAATGCCACTCCTCATCCGGGAACTCCGTAGGAGTTCAACCCACTGTCGGGGTTGAGGTGATAGTTTGTATCTTATTAACCCCCAATCGCTTCGCTTCATTGGGGGTTATTTACATTAAGTCCTATCGGACTTTTTCGTTTTGATAATCAAATTATAATGTGTTAAAGTAAAAATAATATCATTTATTCTTTTTATAAAAACTTATTAGAATATTGCAATTATTGGAAAGAATATTGCAATAAATATTCAAAAACTCTTTTTACCTTTGCCGCCGTTTTCGAGTTAAATATATGTTAATGACTCTTGACAAGCTTGTTTTCATCGATTATATTTGTACTCGATTTTTGATAGTAAACCCTGTGAGTGTTTTGTGAAGACTCGTGAGCCAAATTCTTCACGTTTTTCTATCCGAGACCAAAGGCAATAGTGCCTAATTAACTTTATAAAAATTTTACAAGTATGCGTATTAAATTAGTTCAAAGATCTAATCCCCGGGATCGAAATCAAGATCCCAAGTATTATGCCCACATGGAAAATGAAGGTGTTGTTGACCTTTATGATCTTGCGAAGCAAATCACAAAGTATTCATCCCTTTCGTTGGGTGACATTTCAAACGTTCTTGAGAACATGGTCGATGCTGTATCCTTGTTCTTACTGATGGGACGCGGCGTTCGGATCGGTCGTTTGGGAATGCTTCGTATTTTACTCAAAAGCGAGGGCGTAAATGTTCCGGGCGACTTTAATTACAATTTGATAAATCGTGTCAAATTGCTATTTACTCCTAGCGTACAATTGAAAAAACAATTGCAAGACATTTCCTATGAAATGATCAAGTAGTCGAAACCGGATTAGGTTATTTTTCAGTAGCCGGCTTTTCTTCGTGAAAAGCCGGCTATTTTTTTAAAACGACGTCTTGATCTCGCTTTTTTTATGTCTTGATCTCATTTTTTTCATCTCTTGATCTCGTTTTTTTCGCTCAAGTGCGCCGTTTTTCTCTCCAAATAATTTCGTTTTTCGCTTTCAAAAACTCTAAATTTTCCAAATTTCGATGTCATTTTTGCCTTTTCGAATTTGACATAATGTAACTCATTTTATTCAATCTTCCTGTTTTTACGAATATTTTATATCTTTATGATTTTTATCATAAAATACATAGTCGCAAATTTATTTGGTGAATTAAAAAAACTTTAATACTTTTGCGCTGGATTAGTAGTACCGCTAAAAATACAACATTCATCAAAGATTTCTGTTTAAGAGTCGGCTGAGTGTTTTTTTATTTATACATGATCTGAAAAAGGTCATGAGGCTGCGCATTATATGCTTTTCCAACTTATCCCCAATTCCGTTTTCCAATATAAAGTACCTGACGTTTGTGGAAAAGGAACATTCCATACTTGAAGCTGAGCGTTACGTTCAAAATGCCACGCAGTAACGATAAGTAATATTACGCATTTTGCGATACGCATTTTGCGAAATATTGAAAATGATTTGTATCTTTGCACTGAATTTCAACAGATATTACGATAGGATATGAGCAATCCATTTCTAATAACAGGTTATGTTTCACCTGAATACTTTTGCGATAGGGAAAAGGAAACTCAAAAGATGCTGTCGGCTATATATAACAGTAGGAATACTACCTTATTATCGCTACGCAGGATAACAAATCAAGTATTGCTGCTATTTTTGATTATCTTTCACAGCAAAAGACAAACTATGTAATCGCCATCGACGAATTTCAGCAAATTGTAAATTATCCAGAGAAAAATTTTGAAGCATTGCTGCGTTCATACGTTCAGCAAAATCCCAATATCCATTTTATTTTTTCAGGAAGCAACAAACATTTACTTCTGTCGATGTTCAGCAACTATGGTCGCCCGTTTTACCAAAGTGGCGAGATAATGTATCTCAACCGCTTAAATTCTGAAATTATTAGCAAAGAATTGATATATAAGGTGCTTGATGATATTTTGATAGAACGGGAATATATTTATTATAATTATCGTAATTTGCTTACAAGCAATCAATTTCAATTATTGAAAGCTATTGCGAAAGAAAGCGGGGTCACGCAATATTCCTCAAAAGAATTTATTGGAAAATATAAATTAGGAACTCCGAGTTCTGTTAACAGGTCACTAACCACTTTGTTAGATAAAGAAATGATATATGAAGAATCGGGTATCTATAAAGTTTATGACTTGTTTTTTGCAAATTGGCTAATGAAAAGATAGAAGGTGGCTCACTAAGATTGTCATTGCGGGCTTGACCCGCAATCCCCTGCATGGAAAAAAAGAATATTTGTTTTATTCAACAAATCATACTAATTTTGTACTGATAAAAAAAACATGCTATTTATTGTGCCTGCAATACAAACAAATGATACTGGAACTATAAAATCCAAGTTCTCGAAAAATCTCTTTTGGGATATTGATATCCAAGATTTGAACATGGAACAACATAAACCGTATGTTTTAGGTAGAGTTTTAGAGTTTGGCAAATTAAGCGATTGGAAATTAATTCGTAACTATTACGGATTGGATGAAATAAAGCGCATCGGGCTTGAAATGAGAATCATGTCGCCACAAGCGTTATCATTTCTTTCCTTGATTACACATACACCCGAAAATCAATTCAGATGCTACACCTTGCTGCAATCTCCGAATCAACTTTGGCGCTTTTGAAGAAAATTCAACAAATTCCTCTTTTTGCCGATTTACGGTTGGTTGGAGGAACAGCGTTAGCTTTACAATTGGGACATAGAGTATCCGTTGATAATTCATAATCTTTCACAAATCGGAGCAAGCCGGTTATAATTGTTATTACGGGCTTGGCATGTAATCGCCTGATGAGCGACTCTGTCATTGCGGGCTTGACCCGCAATCCCTATACTCTGCAAAAACAACTCATAACTTATAATTCATAATTACTTTTAATGTTAAACGAACAAAAGATTGACGCTGTATTCATGGGCTTGGGATACATCGGTCTTCCCACGGCTGCTTTTGCCGCATCCAATGGGCTAAACATTCTGGGTGTTGACATCAATCCTGATGTGGTAGAAACCATTAACAGAGGTGAGATTCACATTGTAGAACCGCACTTGAGAGAATTAGTTAAAAAAGTGATTCAATCAGGGAACTTGAAAGCATCGTTGCAACCGCAAACTGCAGATGCGTATTTTATTGTTGTCCCAACACCATTCAAACAGAATCACAGGGCTGATATTTCTTACGTGGAAGCGGCTACGCGAACTGTTATCCCTTATTTAAAAGCAGGCGATTTATTTGTTATCGAATCAACTTCTCCAGTCATGACGACTGAAAAAATGGCGGCATTAATATTGAAAGAGCGTCCCGAATTAAAAGATAAAATCTATATGGCTTATTGTCCTGAACGGGTATTGCCCGGAAATGTGATTTACGAGCTGGAACATAACGACCGTGTGATTGGCGGAATCAATCCGGAATCGACGCAAAAGGCAATTGCGTTTTATTCCCGTTTTGTCAAAGGAACATTGCATCCGACGAATGCCCGAACCGCCGAAATGTGCAAATTAACTGAAAATTCATCCCGTGATGTGGAAATTGCTTTTGCAAACGAACTTTCCATGATTTGTGATAAAGCCGATATCAATGTATGGGATTTAATTGCCTTGGCAAATAAACATCCGCGTGTTCGTATTTTGCAACCCGGCTGTGGCGTAGGCGGACACTGTATCGCGGTTGACCCATGGTTCATTGTTTCGGATTATCCCGAACAGGCACAAATCATCAAACGCTCAAGGGAGACCAACGATTACAAAGCCGATTGGTGCGCCAACCGCGTATTGGAAATCTGTCGGGAACTCGAACGAAAAAACGGCAAAGATCCGATAGTCGCCTGCATGGGATTGGCTTTCAAACCCGATATCGACGACTTGAGGGAATCGCCTGCAAAATATATTGCTTCCCGTATCATCAGCGAATCAAATGCTGAAGTTCTGGTCGTCGAACCAAATATCTCGCAGCACAAAACATTTCAATTGACTGATTACGCAGAAGCTTACAGAAAAGCAGATATTGTTGTATGGTTAGTCGCACATAAGCCCTTTTACGATATACCCAAAGATAAAACAAAAATTGAGTTGGATTTTTGCGGAGTGAGAACCCCTAAAATGGTAAGTGGTAAATAGTAAATGGTAACTAAGATTTTACTTGTTTTTGGCACTCGTCCGGAAGCCATTAAGATGGCGCCTTTGGTAAAGGAGTTTCAAAAATATCCCGAAAAATTTGATACGAAAGTTTGCGTAACTGGACAACACCGCCAAATGCTTGATCAGGTATTAGAGGTATTTGATATTCGTCCTGATTACGACCTGAATATTATGGCGCCTAATCAGGATTTATACGATATTACATCGAAAGTGCTGTTGGGAATGCGGGAAGTATTAAAAGAATTACAGCCGGATATTATGTTTGTTCATGGCGATACAACTACTTCGATGGCAACGGCGATAGCTGCTTTCTACCAGCAAATCAAAGTAGCGCATGTGGAAGCAGGACTGCGGACATATAATTTATATTCTCCATTTCCCGAAGAAATGAACCGGCAATTGACCGACCGCTTGTGTGATTTTTGCTTTGCACCGACAGAAACATCTAAGAACAATCTTATCAGAGAAAAAATAGATACAAACAAGATT
>Ga0123354_10000246_pt1 | contig 48491 bp, 34 predicted proteins | sample TergutLab28metaG_2_FD_97872 | JGI IMG/M metagenome (GOLD analysis project Ga0123354, IMG submission 97872) | Labiotermes labralis P4 segment gut microbial communities from Petit-Saut dam, French Guiana - Lab288 P4 | ecosystem: Host-associated > Arthropoda: Insects > Digestive system > Gut ... | reverse complement strand
TTTTACCTCTAATTAAATTTCGACTACACTGTCGTACCTGCCTGTTTTTTTTGCAAAGGTAGATGATGCCGCCAAATTGTTCAAATGAAATTCGGTTTATATAATAAATAACCGTTATCTTTGTATCATATTGTAAGATAATATAAAAATAAAAGCATCGGTATAACGCAATGAAAAAAGGCAATATTCTGGTCGTTGATGACAATAAAAATGTACTGACCGCTTTACGGATTCTGCTTGAAAGCTACTTTGAATCTGTTACGCTGTTATCTTCCCCTAAACAAATCAATTCGATGATACGGGAAGTTAATCCGGATGTCATTTTGTTAGATATGAACTTTTCTGCCGGCATCAACACCGGAAACGAAGGGTTGTATTGGCTTTCGGAAATAAAGAAGCAAGATGCAGAACTCCCTGTCGTACTGTTCACTGCTTATGCAGATATTGATTTAGCCGTCAAAGCATTGAAACAAGGGGCGAGCGATTTCGTCGTGAAACCGTGGGACAATGCCCGTTTGATTGCTACGCTTCAATCGGTGTATGCTTTGCGGGAATCGCGTAATGAAGTGAAGTTTTTAAAAGAAAAACAGCATGTTTTGCAAGACGAACTCAACAAAGAGCGTGAGATTTGCTGGGGCGTTTCCAAAGCTATGCAGGATTTACAGCGGTTAATACAAAAAGTTGCGCTGACAGATGCCAATATATTGATTACCGGTGAAAACGGTACGGGAAAAGAAGTTATCGCCCGCGAAATATGCCGTCTTTCGCCCAGAAATAAAGAAGTTTTAATTGCTGTTGATATGGGCGCTATCACCGAATCGCTGTTCGAAAGCGAATTGTTCGGACATGTAAAAGGCGCGTTTACAGATGCCAAAACCGATAGAACCGGTAAATTTGAAGCGGCGAATCATGGGACTTTATTTTTGGATGAAATCGGAAATTTGACGTATGCCTTACAAGCTAAAATTTTGAATGCCCTGCAATCGAGAACGATTGTTAAAGTAGGCGATAATAAACCGTTAACTGTAGATATCCGTTTGATTTGCGCAACGAATCGCAATTTGGAAGAATTAGTGCGAAAAGGCGAGTTCCGTGAAGATTTATTGTATCGCATCAATACCATCCATGTCGAAATTCCGGCTTTGAGAGAACGGAAAGAAGATATTCCCCTGTTGGCTAAATTTTTCTTGCAGAAATACGCCCGTAAATATCATAAGGAAAATATCCGCCTTTCCGATGAGGCAATTAACAAAATGAAAGAGTATTCGTGGCACGGAAATATTCGTGAATTGCAACACACCTTGGAAAAAGCCGTTATCCTTTCGGAAACGGATGTTTTGCAAGCCGGCGATTTCTATTTGAACTCGGCGGTTCCAATAGACCTCGATAATCCGGGAACTCTGGACGAAGCGGAAAAACGCTTAATACAAAATTCATTGAAGCGAAACAGTGAGAATTTCTCTGCTGTTGCCGCCGAATTGGGCATCACCCGTCCGACCTTATACAGCAAAATGAAAAAGTATCATATTAGTTAAATAAGAAAACACTTGTTTAAATCGATTCAATACAGACTCAATATTTATACGGCTTTACTGATTTTAGTAACGGTCGGGATTACGCTTGCTTTTATTTATAAAGCCTACATCTTTATTTTACCAGGGATCATTGCGTTGTATTTATGCCTTTACAGTTTAGATAAATGCTACAAGCAATATAATAAGAATATTATCTTCTTACTTAATGCTTTGGAAAATGGCGACTATTCCTTTCATTTCTCAGAAACCAAACTTTCAGCGCGAGAAAAGGAAATGAATAGCGTGATGAACTGGATTAAAGAGATTCTGGCGAAGGCAAGGAAAGATGTGATTGAGAATGAGAATTTTCTAAGTATAATCCTCGAATCGGTTTCTACCGGAATCGTTATTGTTAACGACCAGGGGATTGTTCAACGCGTGAATCATGCGGCATTGAATCTGTTAGGTCTTCCTATTCTGTCTCATTTAAATCAATTGCATAGTATCAATGAAACTTATCCGGCTTTGTTTCATCAACTGAAAGCCGGCGATTTCACTCAAATTTCACTGATGACTGAGCGGGAAGAATTACAAATCAGTATCCATGTTTCTCAAATCATGCTTAAACGAGGAATGATGCGCATCATTACTTTGAACAATATCGGGAATGAATTGGAATCGAAAGAAATGGAATCGTGGATACGTCTCATCCGGGTGATGACGCATGAGATTATGAATTCCATCGCTCCGATTACCTCGTTAAGCGAAACGATGAAATTCCTGTATGATTCGGGGGATGATTCCAAAGAGTTGCGGCAAAATACGTTGGATGCTTTTGAAACCATTCACACCACAGCTTCCGGACTTTTATCGTTTGTGGAATCGTATCGTAAGTTTACGGCGGTTCCCCAGCCGAAGAAACGAATGTTTTCGATGAATCTGCTGGTCGATAAAGTAGTCAATTTACTCGAACAGGCTTTCAAAGACAAGAATATTGAGCTGCAAACGCATCTTCCGGAATCGCTCACCGTTTTTGCCGATGAAAATCTAATCACCCAAGTGCTGATTAACCTGCTCAAAAATGCCATCGAAGCGGTGAAGGCGGATAATCAAGGGAAGATGAAGATCATTATTTCCGGCGGATGGAATATCGACGACAAGGTGAACGTGGATGTTGCCAATACCGGAAACCCCATTCCCGCAGATATTTTACCGCATATTTTTATTCCGTTTTTTACAACTAAACCATCAGGCTCCGGTATTGGACTTTCCGTTTCGCGTTACATCATGCGTCTCCACGGCGGAACGCTACACTATTTTGTTTCTCCCGACGGAATGACTGTCTTCCAATTAGCGATGGAACGAGGGGATAGCCGCTCGGATTAGCGTTGTCACATCGGTTGAAAGATACGGCGTTTTGATATGTACGATTCCGTTTTTATCTCCCGCATCATAAAACCATCCCGTTGGAGATGCTTCAAAGCTTGCCTTGTTTTTGAAATGTTTCATTTTTTTCCCTTGCAATTGAATCGCTTTGGGAAGAGATTTCGTATGAATATCCAACAAATACGCACGTTGGTCGATTCGTCCCGAAAAATCGCCGGAAGCGGCATTCAACACAATATCCATTCCGGTTGCTGAAGGTTTGACTTCAAATTTCGTGATTGCAAACTTCCCTTTTTTATATTCCCTTGTGTTGCCGTCGTCTTCATACAAGGAAAAAGATGCGTTCTCTCCCGAAGGATAAATATCCAGCGTAAGCGTGTCGGCAGGGAATTGTCCGTCGTACATCATTTGCCGGTAGAGCGGAAGAATTGCTCCCGCCCGCACAAACAACGGAAGTTTGTCGAGCGGCGCCGGATAGTTGGTCAACGTCGTATTGCCGTTGTATTCCGTGCCGTCCCAATAATCAATCCATTTGCCGGCAGGAAAATAAATGCTGTCGCGTCGGGGAGCCGGAGTATAAACGGGCGCTACCAATAAATCTTTTCCCAATAGAAATTCATACTTGACTTGATCGCTCCAAGTAACCGGATCGTTGGGATATTCAAGAACTAATCCTCTCACAGCCGGAGTTCCCGTTTCGTGCGCTTCGTTGCAAAGCGTGTACATATACGGAGTAAATCGTTGTTTAAGCATCAAATACTTACGATTAATGGAGGTGTAAGGTTCGCCGAACAGCCAGGGCTGTTTGTCAATAATACCGTTTTTGTTGTTTCTTGCCCATCCCGACATTCCCATGAATACCGGAGTGAAACATTTCCACTGCAAATCGCGGACATACGTAGAGTCGCTGCCACCGAAAATACCATCGACGTCGCCCGTTGCATAATTTTGCCCCGATAATCCGCAGCCGACAAGCGTTGGAATATGCCAACGGATATAATTCCAACTGCCGCTCTGGTCGCCGGTCCACAACACGGCATTGCGTTGCGAGCCGGTCCATCCGCATACCATCCAGACAAATCCGCGTGCGTCGCTGTTGTTTTCTATCCCGTCGAAAGCCGCTTTTGCGCCGTCGAGCGCATATTTGAAGCCGGGACCTACCCATGCGACGTCCAATTTACAAAGGCGCGAGCCATATTCACCGACTTCACGCGCAATTTTTTCCACGCCGTTTTCCGTCCACAGTCCGGTGTGGAATCCGCGTTTCAAGAGTTCGTCAATCGTATATTTAAGGTCGGTGTATCCGCAACCGTAACCATCGTTGGGAAGAATCCATCCGCGCGGCATATTATTTTCGATGTATTTATCGGCAATTAAATGAATAACGCTGGGCGTAAGTCCGTCAAAACCGGTGGTGGTCGAACCGTTGGTGTTTCCCGATTTTGCGCCGCGATTGTAGCAATTCGCATCGCCCATGCTTAATCCCCATCGAGGTATCATAAAAGGCTTGCCCGTAATATCGGTATAATCATTTAGAATATCTTTCAACGAATTTCCTGCAAAATAGTAACAATCGAACCGGCTTTCGTTCTGAATCAGCCGCACCGTATCTTTAAATGAATATTCTCCTGTGGAATAGGTATTCCGCATCGCGCCATAACCCGACGTACTCATGTAAAATGTTGCCGGATTAGGATTTCCGCCGTCTTCCCAATTGTAGTCGATGGTCATCTTAATTGTTTTATCGCGGTGAGAGAATCGCCCGTTTTGCATTCCTCCGCCAAAGAATTGTTCCATTTCGCCTCGTTTCAGGTACTGAACGGTTTGTTTGCCGTAGGTAATGCCTTGTACTTCCTCCCAAACCAGTGTCGCATTATCCGGTTTGTAAAGTGCAAAACGCAATGGATTTTTATAAGCTCTCAGGGCGACGTCAGCCGTACTCATCAGGTAGTAATTGCCTTTATCTTCCATTTTCACCTGCGGCTGTCGGGCGGGAGTATGGATGACAATGTCATTTCCGGCAGGATTAGTAAATTCTCCGTTGTATGCCATCCAAATCCGGAAAATATCATTCCTCAAGAACTGAATTTTGAATTTGGTGAAATTACAACTGAGATCCACCTCGTTATTGTTTTGTTTTATATCTGTAATTGCTCCTATATGACAAGCTTGTGAATACAACTCCATCGACAGCGTGTCGTTCGACGTTCGCCTGTCACCCGGAAGCGCCGTGTAAAACACAACCTTGTGCACTCCCACATCGGTCAAATCTATTCCGGGGAAAGAAATCTGCAAGGTATCGATAATTCCAAACGGTTTTTTCGCAGAAGCGTTAACCGTCGTTTTTAACGCCGGACGCTTGTCGATTTGAAGGGAACAATCGAAATTACCGGTGATTGGACGGGCGCTCAGATTTACAATATTGAACGATAATGTATCGTTTTTTCCGAACGTATTTCCTTCCAATGGATTGGACGTAATATTCAGCGCTTGAACATCTTGATCGAGCGCTTCCGACAGTTCGATATCATCGACCATCCAATACCATTGATACATGTGACGCCAGAAGAAACGGATATACACCGTTTTTTGTCCTGCCGCCTCTTGCGTGATATTGAGTTCCACGTTCATCGGGTTCGGACAGTCTTCCGTAGGGTCGATTCCGTTATGAACATCATATTCTTTCCACGTATTTCCATCGTTACTGACGCCGACAATCAATCCCGAACGTTTGGAAGGTGTTTCCCATTCGCCCCAGAAAAAATTTTGCTGGAATTTCAGTACGACCGACTTCTTTTTCGAGCAATCGATCGCAGGCGTTTGAATGTAGGCATCCGGAAAAATCCCCGCTTTCTTCCAGTTTCTTATATTTTTATCCACCGTCACTCCGGGAGCGATTTGCAGATGATAACCTCTACTTTTGGAGGCGATTGGCGGTGCTTGGTAGTTGCGTCCGTAAGAGCCGGGGTAGGGCTGGTCGGTTACTTTCCAAACGACGTTGCTATCGTTTAGCGCTACGTTTTTCCATCCTGTAGGAATGACGCCTGCCGAGAAATCTTCTTTCCAAAACGGCTTGGTTTCCGCTTCCGGCTGAACAGCGAAAAGCGATAATACACACGAGTTGAACAGAAGAAAGAATACGATTTTTTTCATTGATGAATTGAATTATATTAAAAAATTACAAATACTTTACCCACTTTTTATACAGTCTTAAACTTAATTGGAAGGCATCTCCTTCCGGTTTTGAGAGGAACGATTGAGTCGTTTTATCGGTGTTCTCCCATTGCCATTCGAAATCTTTCCTTTTTTCGTCGAATGCTTTCATATCCGGTTCGCTTCCGGAAGGCAAGGTTTGCCGCAGTTCATCAAAAAACAGTTGCCATCGCGGTTTATAATAAGTTGATATCATTCCCGACCAATCTTTTGAAGCATAATCCGTTTCGCCATTGCCGCGACCTCCCCATGTTGAAATCAATATCCGGGCGTCTTTCTCATAATAATTTTTCTCTTCGCCGGTATCACCGAATGCCCGGGCTTGTTCAATCCATCCGCCTAAGAGTGATTCATGCTGCGTAGCAACAAGGCGGTCGATATCGTCGCACAAATTTAAGAATAAATTTGTATATTCATTAAACATTTCTTTATTTTTAGCATAATAACCGGCGGCTATGGAATCTCTAAACGATAAACTTAAATTCGCAAGGACTTGCTTTTCGAGCATTACCAAATCCCGGCAATAGGTTGGCGTTGACTGCGAGATGGAATCCGCCAATAAAAATTGAGGAAGAACGGAAGCCAGCGCTTTGTAGTCGTAGAGCTTTGCCATGCCAAGCCCTTTCAGATTCGGCTTGGACTGAATCATATTTCCGAGTTCAACTCCTGAAATTTGATTATTGTAAACGATGGGCAACAGCTTTTCCCATGCGGAAGAAACAATCTCGTCGTGATGTCCGCACCGCCGGTCGGCATACCTGCGAATCCACGCTGCGGCATCCGAAGCGTTAGCGTCCCACGCATAATCAAAAAGCCATTCAAACATAAATTCATTGACGCCAAATCCTTCCAGCGTAGAGCCGATACCGGTCATTTGCCTTTTATTCGGATCATTTTCCGCATCGTGTAACGCTTTTGAGACTTTTAAAATAGGAGCAGCCAATTGAGTTCCTCCGCCGAAATTTCCCAAGTAACACCAAAGATAGGGCGCATTGAAAAATCCGTCGGTCATGCGCCAGACTTCGGCATATTCGCAGAAATAATCCAGCAACAACATTTTACCTTGCGGAACCGCTTTAATCATAGCCTCCAATCGAGGATTCGTCCAATGCTTGCGGTCGTAAAAGAAAGTCCACCCCATTTGCACCCATACCGATTGCGGGTCAACCGCTTTCATTCCTGCATAAATTGTATTGGCGACACGAGCTAAGTAGTCGGGTTCCCAACTTGGAGGATCCATTTCATTGAAAGGGTCGGCGCCATAATAGTGATCCGTGCCAAGCAAGTCTTGCTGCTCGGTAAGATACGCTTTCTGAATTTTTATAAAGAGCGGATCCATCGGGTCTAAGAAAAAAGCGTCATTCTCTTCGCCTGTTTCATAAGAGCCTAAATCGGTAATCTTTATATCGGGATATTTATTTTTCAAATCTTTCGGGACATGACCGGCAAAAGCGGGCAATATCGGCTTCATTCCCAATGCCCGTTCTTTCCTCAGGATTTGCTTTTGAAGCTCGAATTGATTGTCGATAAAACGTTGAGGCAACGGTCCCATAAACCGGTCTAAATTTCCCATCCGTTGCCACGGTAAATGGGCGGGACCTGTGAAAAATGCACGGATTTGCTCATCGGTCATGCCGAATTTCCGCCACACGCGCTGCCAAATATATTCCTGTCCGGTGATGGCTAAAGGCATATTAATCCCGTTGAGAGCCATCCAATCGATAAACCGTTCCCAATCCGCCCATTTCCACCATAAAGCGGTATAACCGAACGTACAGTAGTTGAGAAAAAACCGGTTTTGAAATCGACATTCTTCTTTAACGGGAGCCGTAACAGCAGGCAATGAGTTGGGAGTAATAACCGTGTCGGCGGCATACCAGCTTACCGAAATATTGCAATAATTGTTCAGGTAATAATTAAAACCTTTTGCCAACGAAAGATTATTCGTTCCTTTGATAACAATATCCGCTCCTTTACTTTCCAGCTCAAAGCAATCCTTTGGATTGACGGGGAGATATTCCAGCGTAAACTGCGAAGATTTGCCCGGCAATATCCGCTCTATCAAATGATATACCTCTTGCAAATTTTGACTGCCTTTCATTTCCATCGTTTTACTTTTTGCCTCAGGCGAAAAGAATAAAATATAAACAATGCAAAGAATCGAATAGTTTAAAATACTTTTTTTCATACCGATGCGTTTTAAAATAAATGCAGTGTATCAACCATTTATATAGAGACGATTGATACACTACATTGCATTAAAATTGTTTTACCAGCCGGGGTTTTGAATCAAAACGCCATTTTCAGTTATAACATCATTTGGATTAATAGGCCAATAATAATCACGTTGCGGATTAAATACTCTATCCTGTGTAGCATTAATATGCTTGGTTGGATCGATAAACTTCACTTTTGCAGAATTAGAAATAGGATCTATATTCAGCGTATCTACAGTTCCCGCCGGAACTCCATATAAAGGACCGGGCATTACTGTTTCCAATGTTTTCCAACGTTTAAGATCATACCAGCGCAGTCCGTCAAAAGCGAGTTCTACTCTGCGTTCGTGGCGTACTTGAGCTTCCATCGTTGTTGCATTGGATGCAGTTATCGGCGGCATATTATAAGTAATAGTGCCATCACCATATCCATCTAAAATACAAGGAGAAGTTCCTCTTTGTCGTACTTGATTTATTAAATTGGCAGCCATGCTTAAATCACCGGAAGGATCTCCAAGCTTATTTAATTCGATTAATGCTTCGGCATAGTTAAGCAAAACCTCCGCATAACGAATAACTATGTAATTTATAGCTTGATTGTCGGTAGCATCATGCATTAACATCGCTTGCGGAGCCGCCCATTTTGCTAAACAATATCCCGTTAACGAGTGGTGTGTTTCAGTTGAGTTATAGTATTCTATATTAATAGTCCCTGCATTAGGCCACAGGTTATCTAAAGAACTCCACCATCTGTCGTTCCATCTCTTTCCGGGATAAATGATTGTAGCATAAAAACGAGGATCTCTGTTTAAATAAGGCTGATTGATATCGTACAATGTATTCGTTTGATCTGTTATCAGCTTACCATTGCTGGTTTCATACTCATCTACCATATTTTGCGTAGGAACAACCAAATTCCATCCTCCTTCAATATTTGTGTACCAAGGCAAAATCCATGAAGAAGCAATGCCGCTTTCGCTGTATTGATAAGCAACTTCAAAAATTACTTCTTTCTGTCTGTCTGATCCTCCTTGTGCGGATTCTAAATAGAGACCTTCATAATCATTTGCAATGCCATACTTTCCTAAGTTCATAAGAGCTTGCGCATCTTGTGCTGCAGCTTTGAAAGCGGCAATAGCAGCTTGATTATCTACTGTTCCACTGGGTTCTGTTACTCCGTCGGTAAGTCCTGTCATTTTCATGCTTCCATGAAAAAGTTCTACTCTTGTTTTTAATGCTAATGCAGCGCCTTTTGTAGCACGAGCTGCATCGGTATTATCCGGATTATTTGTCGGCAAAATTTGAGCTACATCATTTAATTCATTGATTACAAAATTATAAATTGTATCTCCCTGTACTCTTGGATAATCTAATTCTTCTCCATAATCCAGCACCTTTGTCACTAAAGGAACTCCGCCATAGCACATATATTTACGTGCATAGTCAAAAGCCCTTAAAAATCGTACTTCCGCTTTCCACTGAGTAGCTGTGGCAGCATCCAACCCAATTGTATTATCCACATTTTCTAAAAAGAAATTGTCATTTCTTATGCCAATATAAGGCCAAATATCTTGCCATAAATTGTAATAAAGATTTGTTTGCGTAGCAACAGCAGTTCCTAAAGCGACATACGAAGGAAGTCCATTGGGCGGCCATGATACGCCATTGTCCGTAATTGCATCAAACATATAATTATCTCCCGTATTTGCTCCCGTGAATTGTCCGCTCAAATTTGCAGCTGCATAGCAAGAAGTCAAATAGCTGAACGCAGCTTGTTGACTTACAAAAAATGTACTTGATGAATAAGCATCAACCGGCTTCATGTTAAGATCAACACATGAGGTCATTAACAGAATGCCAAAACAAAATATTATTATTTTTTTCATTATCATGCAATATTATTAAAATGTTACATTAAGTCCTATTGTAAATGTTCGCTGTACTGGATATCCTCCATAAGTGCCTAATTCAGGATCTATACCGAGGTCTTTAGGAAGGACGCTTACAGTATATAAATTTTGCCCCGAAACATATACCCTCACATAACTTATTTTAATATTAGTAAGAATCGCTTTGGGTAATTCGTAATAAAGTTGAAGATTTTTCAATCGGGCATACGAACTGTTGAATAGGTATAACGTTGATCCATATCCATTGTTTATGGTATTGGAAACCGACACTCTCGGCAATCTTGTATTGTAATTATTTTCATTAACAGTAGGATTGTAAGAATTATCTATTGCCCACTGAGATATGCTATAACCTTGATTAAAACCATATCCTACGCTGCCTCCAAGATATTTGTAAAAATCGGCAGCTCCTTGTATCATTCCGGCAATACCTATTCCTTTATAGGATACGTCAAAGTTAAATCCGTAAAGGTCTTTAGGCGTGCCGTTCTTATTGATAACGGTTTTATCAAGTGCGGTTATTTTACCGTCTCCATTCATATCCACAATTCGTTGATCTCCCCATTGTTGTCCTGGTATTAATGGAGTCTTTGCATCATTTGGCTTTTGATTTACATATTCATCTTTGGTCAATAAACCATCACTCACATACAAATAAAACGGATTCAATACATATCCAACTTGATTGTTGACTTGGGTAATACCTTGCCCTCCTAAATCAAGCACTTTATTAGTCAGATAGGAATAATTTGCATTTAATTTGTATTTCAATCCATAGCTAGTAGAATGAGAATAATTAACTGTAAGCTCTACTCCATAATTTTTCATAGCGCCGACGTTTGCAACGTAATTTCCTCCTCCATTGACATTCGAAACCGTTTCTGTCATAAGCATTCCGGTAGTTTTCTTGTTAAAATAGTCAATGGTATATGAAAAATCAGGGTTTAAAATATTTCCATCAATACCGATATTTGTTACGGCTGTTCTTTCCCACGTACAAACATTATTAGGACTTTGGATAAGCGCCATTGGAGTGTACATTGTTCCATCAAATATCCAATTCATTCCTGCATTCAGATTATTTGAAGCATTGCCGATTATAGAGGCGTCTCTATAATACAATGAACTGTAATACAATGCGCTACCAGGGCTAACACCTGGCAATGAGGGTAATCGGTCATTTCCTAATACTCCATAACTTGCTCTTACTTTGAACTCCGGTAAAACCGGCTTCAGGGAAGACCAGAAATTTTCTTGTGATAAACGCCATCCGACAGATGCGGAAGGAAAGAAATTCCATCGATGATTCGGGCTTAAGCGGGAAGAACCATCTTCTCTTGCATCAAGTTCTATTAAGTATTTTTTATCATAATCATAATTGATTCGCCCGAATGCTCCAATTAGTCCCCATGCCCATTGGTTACTGTTTACCGTATAAGTGGTGGGATCCGCTAATTGCATACTGTTGGAAGAATTGTTAAAAAAATTAGCGCCAGACATGGTGCCATCATTATATTGATCCAATTCTTCTTGCCCGCCAACAATAAAACTTAAATTATTTTTGCCAAAGCTTGTGTTATAACTTAAATCAAGCTGACCCATATAGTGAAATTCCTGCGAATTAAACATGGAAGCGCTATTGGATCCGTTGTTGAAATTTTGACCGGTCGGCGGATAATTCCAAGTAATACTGTTTAAAAATGTGTTTTGATAATTACCTGTATAATTCAATCCTCCGGTGAATTTTAGTATCAAATTATCGAGTATTGAATAGGATAAGTGTAAATTCAAAAGAGCATTGTATGTTTTTTGCTTATAATATCCACCCAATAAAGCTTCAGCAATCGGGTTCCGTGAATCGGAAGTTAGGGTAGGGTTATAGTTCCCGTCCGTTTCTATTGCGTCGGTAGGTAATTGCCTGTTTATAAGACTAAGCATATAAGATAAACCTCCAATATCTTTAGAATTGGGCTGATTGGTATTATTAGCCATAAGTCCTACCGACAATCCTGCATTAAACTTATTCCATGATAATTCGCTATTGTCCCGAATGGTATATCGATCGAAACTTGTATTAACCACATTACCATTTTGTAAGAAATAAGCAAAGGACAAATTATTTTTTAATACTACGCCATCTTTACTCATACCTCCGGAAGCTTCGACGTAATGAGATTGTGTAAATCCATTATTTCCTGAAAAAAACGTCTTTCGCCATGGACTACTCGGTACTGCTCCTGATTTCCAAGCGTCTAATTGTTGTGAAGTAAACGGTGCTTGGGCGGCAAAGTCGCTGAAATTTGTGTTAGATGGTGTGATATAATCATATTCTTTAGCAAAATTGTATGCAGTTGCATAGTTGTAAGCATTTGCTTCCTGAAATAATTCGGTAGGTTTTTGCCAACCAACATAACCCGAATAAGAAACAGATACTTTACCGGCTTTTGCTCTTTTTGTCGTTACAAGAATGACTCCATTGGCAGCTCTGGAACCATACATTGCAGACGCGCTCGCATCTTTCAACACAGAAATGGATTCAATATCGTTAGGGTCGATATATGTCATCGTACCCGGCACTCCATCAACAATCACTAAAGGACTTGTTCCACTTTGTAAAGAACCAACTCCTCTAATATTAATTGTAGCAGCAGCTCCCGGCGTTCCATCGGATTGAGTTACATTCACACCTGCCACTTGCCCTTGTAATCCTGCTACAGGGTCAGTAACCGGGCGGTTTTTGAACGCACTGTTGTCGATTTGAGTAACCGCAGAGGTCATTGTGTATTTCTGTTGAGTACCGAAAGCGACGACCACCACTTCTCCCAAGCCGGTGGTCGATTCTTTAAGCGTTACGTTAATAACTTCTTGGTCTCCTACTTCAACCGAAACCGGATCCATACCTATTGACGAAAAGACTAAAGTAGCTCCTTTTGCCACATTATTAATTTCGTAATATCCATTTACGTCGGTGATAGTCCCCTGGGTGCCGCCTTTGATTAGTACGCTTACGCCGGGGAGTACATCACTTGTTACATCTGTCACTTTTCCGGATATTTTTTTTCCTGAAGATGACGATTGTTGTTGAGCATAGCCTGTAAAAACAATACAGAATGCTAATAAAAAGAATAGCTTAGCTTTTTTCATGTCATATATTAAAAATTCATTAATCCATATACTTATGTGTATTTTTTTATTAAAAAGGATGTCTAAAATAATGAGTGTATGTAATTTATTATTGTTATTTAATAAAAATCGTGCAAAATTAAAATATATTTACATATAAAGCAAATAAAAATTGATAATGGAATGATTTTTAACTTTGTTAAATCTTTTAATGGTTTAGTTTTTAAATTATTAATCTTGTTTATTTTTCTTCAGAAGATAGGAAATGGCGAGTGACGGGTGACAAGCTTTCGAGGTGCGGGCAGTCACACTTTCTTTGTATTTAAAATATGTTAACTATAGCGTAAGCGGACTTTGTACGGACTTACTCCGGACTTACTCCGGACTTACTCCGTGATTTGACTGAATTTGAATTATTAATATTTATTAAAAAGCAATAATATATAAACGTTCTTTGATTTTTGGACTTGAATTTTAAACCTGTAATTTTGTGAATTTATTCACTTAAAATCTCAAGATTATGTATTCAGGTAAATATGTGTTTTCACAAATGTTGGTATTTTTCGACTTCGTCCGGCATTGAAATGTTCGGTGAACTGTGAGTCGAGAAGTGATACTTGCAAGGCAGTAGATATTTACTTCTACTTTAACAGATATAAACTCTCACCTCAACCCCGGCTCTGGGTACTTTTAAAGAATAAGCCTAATTGATTTCCAGTCAGTTAGGCTTTTTGATTTTAGATTTGTTCCCAAATTGTTCCTAAATAGAATTTTAAAAATCATCCTGTCGGTATTTATTGTTTGCTTTCAGTTGCAGTAAAATAACCTTTTTGTTGGAATCCAAATCTTGTAATTTCACTCGCTGGATAATTATGGATAGCCGTGTTGAAAGCCTGCGCTTCTTCATTAAATTTATAGCATGCCACAACAATACGATTTTCGTTATTTACCAATTCAGATTGAAGATCCAAAAAATTTTGATTTGCTTTCAGATTAGAATATAAGTTGGAATCCTGTTCGACGTTAACCATCAACCTGCTAATAGCAATGGAAAGATCGTCTTGCGCTTTTTGAAAAGCGACAATATTATCATCGGTTAACTTTGTTGGATCAATGGTTGTTTGTATCGCCTTAGTACGAGCCTCTATCACTTTCGTTAAAGCTTCATCTTCGTGTGTCGCATATCCTTTAACGGTAGCTACCAAATTAGGAACTAAATCGGAACGACGTTGATACACATTTTCTACATCCGCCCACTGAGATTTTACACTTTCATCTAAAGTAACTAACAATTGATAATCATTGTCTGAATTATCACCGGGACTTGTTTCCGATTGCTTATTCCTAAATTGACTCAAAGGGTCATTTTGATTTGATTCGCTGTTATCTATAATAACTTTTTTCTCTTGCAATTTTCTAAACAATGGATCCTGTTCCATTGCGTTCCGTTCCATAAACGATGCATTGTTGTATCTGTCAATCAAAGTGCTAACATCTTTTTGAGTAAGGAATGTATTACTTAATGTTATATGGTCTTTTGGAAAGACTGAAAAATCCCCATTAAGAAAAAGAACGTGAAAAAACAATGAGAATCCAACAACTATTGCTATCATAATAGCAACTGTTTCTATAAAATATACAACTATTCCAATAAATTTTTTTATAAACTTTTTCATATTACTATTAATTTAACTTTCATTAACTATTTACTTATAATCAAACAGCGTGGACGATTCTTTAACGATGTCAGGTGACAATGTGCAATCCTCGAGTTGAAAATACCAGTAATCAAGTTGTTTGTCTGGTAAATTAACACGGAAAAATCCTTTATTATGACCTCTATCATCAAGTGGAATGGCGTAAGTGCCGGGGTTTAATTTACCTATGACTTCATAGTCTACCACTTTATTATTCTTAGCAGCGATTACAGCTACATCAGTGTCAAAGAAGACTTGCATTGAGATAATATTACCTAAGTCTGGGTGTGACTTGAAACCATAAGCTGCGTAAAGTTGAGGTATTACACCAAGAGTAATCATAAAATTACTATCATCACTTATAAAAAGAAGTCCCGAGCGTCTATCAACCGTATCACCATTGGGATATACAACCTTATTCATACTTACTTCTTTAGGATACAATCCCTTGAAATCTTCTAAAAAATCAATAGGAATGTATTTTTTCCCATCTACTTTGATTTGAGCCTCTTGGTTCTTTTTCTGCAACTCAGTTTGCTCTTTTTCCCTTAACCATTTTTGCTGATAATCAAGATATACATTCGGATTTACTATCTGATAAAATAACTTAACTATCGCATTATCTCCTGAATCTTCTACTGTTATTACATACATTCCTTTATGTAAAATAGCTACGGTTTTTGTATTGTAATCACCATCTGGAACCCAAATGTCAACATCTTTTAAAGTTCCAAAAAATAAAGCCTTACCCAATCCTGGAACATTTGAATCAAAGAAACAATCAGTTTCTTCTACAGGATTTATTGTGGCTATAATAGATGTGCCTGGTCCTTTTGAAAATTCAATTCCTACAGTTCCATTCGTTTTAGGAGCTTTGTCAACACAAAGTCCTTCAAGCATTTTAAAATCCAAATTCTGATACCAAGATTTGTAATCCTGTGTCCATGCAGTCACTGACAACACACATAAACCACATAAAAATATTAATCGTTTCATTGTTGTAATTATTAAATTGTTTGTATATGTTATAAATATCTATCTGTTAAATAATTACAATATTTTTCATTATTCAAATAAAATTCCTGCGCCAATTTTATTATCACTTCCTGATAGGTTACTTGACTGAATTTTACATTATCTCTTTTTGCTATTTCTGTGAATTGTTCGATTTCTTTTCTGTGTTCTGTTCCATCTTGTCCGATTACATCATACCACAGGTATAAAAGTCGGAAACCACTCTTATTGTGATTCCGTTTCAAACCTAAAATATGTTTTATCAATTGTGCTGCATCCAAAAAATGAAACTTATTATTGTCAGGACTGATTTCTTTTGCTAATTCATACAGGTTTGATAATCCATTCCAAAAAGAAACATTATCAATATACTTTTGACCGATTTTGTTATACTTTCTACTATTGTAGGGTTCTGTAAATTTGGATTCAATAGCATAGACAAGAGATTGAGAATCTCTAATAACAACATCAATATTAGGCGAATGTGGAAATAAGGATTTGTCTTTGCTAATTTCAAATTTTTCTTCAAATTTGATTTTGTTAATAAGATTATTCCTCGTTTTTGAACATAATCCACAAGCATATACAATAGGATGGACATCTTTGTTCTGCCAGTATTGAAACAAATTAACCACTATCGCAGAGGAAGAATGAAGCGCTTTCATTTTTGCCAACTGCGTTTTACCGTCTTTTGTCTCATTCCCATCTCCTGAATCGTAACAGTCTAAGCTCTCCTTAGATAAGTGATCAAACAAATTTTCCGTCAAGTTATTCAGATAATTTTTTTCTCCTCTGTCAGGAATACTCCCACCAAGAGTATCAAAACCTTTTCTCTTTGCCCAATTTTGTTGCTTGGACTTAATAAATCCTATTCCGGTCATATTTTTATTATATTAAGTTGTTTAGTAAATTTTCTATTCAAGATGTACCCACACGAAAAAAGCGTAAACTGTTCGTTGTAGCTTATTTATCCATTCTGGCTCTGGTAAACCATTTCACTCAAATAAACACGAACAATTCACGCTTCGAGAGCGCGAACCTTCGCTTCATACTCTCGAGTGAAATTTACCAGATTTCGAACGGATGAGAATAATCGCTAAAAGCTCAATTATATTTTAATCAATGTGTTACTCTTTTTTTATTGCATATATTTTATATTTTTTGTTATTTTAATTAGACAAATATACGACTATTTCTGTAAAAATAAGAAATCTACACAATGATTATCCTTTCAATTCATTCGTCTACTTTTTCAGAGTTTTCATATTCTGTTGAAAATCTTCAAGTCGTTCGCTGTTCTGCCTTACTCTCTCTATTCTTTCCGCCTGTTTTTTTGGGCAAATCCTCGTATTTCTCTACCTGTTTACGAACAATCTCAATTCTGTCATTGTTTTTGAATTGATTATTAGTGAACTTTCAACTTTGGCTGATTTGGTTGAATTTTCACCCCAATTTTTTCCAAAAATTCCTTTTGTTTCTGCCGGAACCAACTCACATCGCTAACTCCGTCAATCGTCAATTGAAGTCTGTCAGGGTCGCTGAGTAACGGCTTTATTTCGGCGACAGAGTGTTCCGTTTCAAAATGTTTTTGAAATTCGGAAGAATACAGTTTTCCACTGAAAAAGAAAGGCTTCATGTCCAAAATGATATTAGTATGTTCTTCATCAAACCCCAGATACCGGCAAAGTTTTTCGATGCGGAGCAACTCCCTTATTTTCGGAAACAGGGAATGTATCTTGTCCAGTTCCTGACGAAGTTTTTCATAGCCGTTGTATGCTCTTTTTCTTTCAATTGAATTTGGTTTTTCATGGTTTGTATTTCTGTTTGAAGCCCTGCATTTTCCGATTTCAAATTCTCAATTTCCTGTTGCTGCATTTTCACCTTTGAGTTGCCAAACATCGAACCGATTCCCTCAATGGCAGATGTTGCCACATTCACAGCAGAGCTTTTTAATTTTTCGGTCTTTATTTCGCTTTTAATGCGGGACAGTTCTTGATTGGCTTCTTCCTGCTGTTCCTGCAAAACTTCAATATTTTCTTTCAGGTTTTCATTTTGATTATGCAAATTTCTGTAATATTGTTGTGTAGTGATATGCCTTGCCTCCGAACCTTTAATACCCCGCTGCAATCCGTGTTTACCCATTGCTTCGGCATAACTGTCCTGATAGTATGTCATTTTATCCCTTGCCGTAACATCATCAGCGCAAAGGCGGGGCGCATTGACGGACTTCGTTTTGTATTTCCTCCCTGTTTTCGATTGTTCCTGTTTGGCTTTTCTTCTTTCACCTGTTACAATCGGAATAGCTCTAAATTCCGGCTTGGATTTTACGATGTTGAAACGAAAATCATAATATTTTTGCAAATAGGTTTCAATTCGCTCATTCTTGGTCATCCGACCTTCGGGGCTTTCCTGCTTTTTTTCTTTCATCAGGTCAGCATTTTTCATGATTACTCTCTAAAATCCGCCGAATGTCTGACATCCGGTAACGCACTTTACTCCCCACCTTGATAGTTCGCAGATAGTTCTTCTTGTTCCAATGCCACAGGGTAGCATCACAAACGCCACATATTTCTTTTACCTCACTGCGGGTAAGGTAACGTTCTTTCCGAGCTTCGGCAATTTAGGTGGATAATTCCGATTTCGCCCGATTAATCAAATCATTGGAAAACTCCAATAAATCTTCTCCACTCATTTCCAACTTGATGTTAGCTTTTTCATCCTGAATAATTGATAATAAATTCTTCATATAAATTCAATACCTGCCTGATTAAACTTCCTTTTCAGACAGGCATATAAAAAGAAAGTCGCTATCCGATATTGGGAAGCAACTACAAAAATATACTGAATTTATTTGAATAAACAAGAATAAAAGTTCTCATTCATTCACAAAAAAAGTTTCTATCAGAGTGAACCGGATTGAATTGAATTTAGTGTGAAGTAGTTTTTCAAAGCGTCAATTTCTGCCTTGTCATCCTTCGCAGTTCTGTTGTCAAGGTAGTTATAAATACCCTTGTCTGAACCAATTTTTAAGCCAAATTTTTCACGAATGGCATTGAATAAATGCCGGTCAGATGTAGTATTTGGCAGATAACCCAATTGCCTTAATGCGAGTATCATCCATGCGATTCTCTTACCTTTTGTTCCCTGACTGATATAATCTCTGATTTTGGTTAAGAGGATTTTTTTCTAAGAATGTCGATTGTAGATTTGATAACGAATTTATTAAGGTAGCTGATACCTTGTGTTCTACGCAGTTCTTCACCTTCTTCGACCATACGTTCAAAACTTTTTCCGAAATAAAGCCAGTAAAGCATCGCCGGAACAATGGAATTTTTATCAGAATTTTCAAATTCGTTGAGTATGGTTTGAGCTAATTTGTTTTCTGCAAACAGGTTTTCAATATCGGAAACATCATCAAACGTTCCCTGATTGGCTTTTTGATTGATTAATTTTTGATAGGCAGGAACAAGTCTAACCGCTAAACTCATAATCTTTTCATAGCCGAAAGCGTCTTTGCTGTGCATTTCTTCCTCAAACAAGTCGTATTCTTCGGAATGGGTTTCTTTCCATTCCTGCAGGCGGAGTTTGAAATTATTGAAATCTTGCTGTGCCATAAATGATATTGAGAATTTTATAAAGTAAATAAATGTTTTCTTACAAATTTATTGCAATATAATTTTCCGTATATATAATTGTTATTCAGAGAAATAAATTAATTCAAAATTACAGTTTGGAATTTCTATTGAGATTTTCACTTTATTTCTATTGAGATTTATTGATTTTCTCGCAAATTTTTCGCAATAGAATATCGCGCCCATCTGTTAGCCCCCGATACTTCTATTTTATTGTTATCAACCATTTGCTTCAAAATCCATCGTACAGTGTTTTTATTTACACCTTGCACTATTCTTTCAAAAATTTCTCCAAAAGAACTATTGGGATATGATGTGATACTTTTGTATATCAATTCTTCTAATTGATAATCTTGTACTTTCTTTTTCGTGATTTGATTTTTATACGTGATTTGATTTAGAAATTCCGGATTCACCTCATATTGAGTTCCTTTTCCTCCTCCATTTTTTGTAACCAAATCATAATCTACTAAGCTACCGAGCCAACTTCTCAAACTTGTTTCTTCATCTTGGTTCAGGATTTTAGAAAGTTCTGTTGCAATATAAGTTCTCTGCATTAATAGTCCCAGAGTAATTATTTCTTTTTGGTTTAATGGAAATTCGGTCTTTGCTTTATTCATTAACCGAATAATGTCCCGCTTTACAAAATCTTTTTCGATAGTAACGGTAACACTGTCATCATCTTCTTTAACAACCGGCAATGATTTTCCAATCTCTAATAGCTTGGCGTAAATTGTATCATATCCACTTCCTTCGCTTTCCATTAAAACTAAGTCAAAGAATATTTTACATAAATTTTCATTTCTTCGTATTGATTTTGAAAGAATATTTTTAGGAGTAACTCCATAAGGTAAAATGCCAGGGTTATGAATTTCCAACCGGTCTTTATAGATATTGATAAAAATATCTCCGCGAGCAGTATATGTTCTGTGAACCAAAGCATTGGTGCATAACTCTCTGATGACTTCAATCGGATAGAAAGGGATGTTTTTTCTGTATGCGCCATCAGGAATTTCAATACTCTCTTGCCAATCGGGAATTTCATTGATAATCTTATCCAATATTTCTTTGGGATTCAGATAGAAATCATCTATCATCATTTTCCAGACTTTTTCTTCTCTTTCATTGTAACGGATTATTTGAATAATCGGGGCAAATCTCAAAGAAACTCGGTCGCGTCTTTGTCCAATCCATAGAATACCTAAATTTGTAAGATAGCCATCTCGTTGAAAGCCATAGTAAATGAGTAATTCTTCATCTGTTTTATTTTTAACAAAATCGCTTACTCGTTTTGAAGTTCTTACATCATGTAAAAAATCCGCTTTTTTCTTTTCATCGACAATAGATTTATCTATGCGCATGGTGGTCAGTTCCTCCCAAACGAAAGCATTTTTATCTGCTGCTACCCGTGCAATATCTTCGGGCAAGACCGGTTTACATACATCACCAACCCTGACATAATATCTTCCGTCCGTTGTCGAAGCCATTGAATTTATGTTTCTGACAATATTGATACGAATGTATTCGGCTTTGTTATTTGCAGTTTCAAGAGTTACTGTTATGCAAAGATTGATTGTCCTTTCTAATATTTTTTTGTGAATAGTTTCAATGATGGCTTTATCTTCAATTTTTTGATTTACAGGCGGTAAATCATCGTCATCTTCTATTCCGATTAAGATGTTTCCTCCATGTGAAGTGGCAAATGATATGCAATCCTTCGCCAACTCATCCCAATCGGTATTTTTTCCTTTAAGAAAACGCAACGATTTTTTATCCAACAATTTACCTTCTTCCATAAAATCTTATTTTTCAGTTTGCAAAAATAATTAAAAATTACCATAAATTCTAATCCAACATACTCACCAACTCCTTTTTCATATCTTCATCAATTTCCCTGTAACGACTAAACGCCTTGCTACCTTCCTTATGTCCACTCAAAGCACCAACCAAATTCGGGTCTTTCACTTTTTTGTATATGTTACCGATGAATGTTCGTCGAGCCATGTGGCTACTTGCAATTTCATACAGAGGCTTTTTATCTTCTTCGTTGGTCAGCGGGTCAAGAATGGTAACAATCCGGTTTATCTCCGACGACTTAAATGCTCGTTTTATGGCGTCGTTGTATTTCTGTTCCGAAATAAACGGCAACAATTGCTTACCTTCACAATCTTTGTATTTTTCCAAAATTGTTTTTGCCTTGTCATTCAACGGGACACGAACCGTTACCGGATTGCCCTCTTTGGTTTTTCGCGGAATATATTCGATAGCGCCATTGACAACATTACTTTTGGTCATTCTGTATAAATCTCCGACACGGCAACCGATAAGACTTTGAAAGACAAAAATATCGCGTTGAATTTCCAATTGCGGGTGGTCTGATAAATCTTTTTCAAATAGTTTATCGCGTTCCTGAAGCGTAATATAAACCGGCGTTCCGTAAGTACATTCATCAATGCGGAATTGGTCAAACGGTCTGTTGGCGGTCTTTTTCTTTTCATAGCACCAAAGAAAAAATGTTCGGATACGGCAAAAACAATCAATGAGCGTGTTTTTTCCTCTTGGCTGTGGAGTACGCTTTTCCGGTATCTGCTTGTAAATTTCCGGATATTTTTCAAAATATAGATGCTCATTCTCGAAAAAGTTCCACATATCGTGTAAAGTATCAGCTGTAACGGTATCAACGTCCAGTACAAAAGCCTTTTGACCGCGCTTGGTAGTCCTGACAAACAGATCATATCGCATCATCGCCCGGCAAATGACGCGAAAGTTTTTCTTCCGAACTTCTGATAATTTATGTTTTAATAGGAACTCGTCTAAAAGTTGTTGGAAAGTGGGTTTTGCTTCAACTTTTTCCGGAACAAAGTATTTTTTAGGATTGTAATACATATCCACAGTGGTTTTTAGCCAATCTTTGGATACATTTTCTTTTTCAATGAACCGGTACTCTTTCTCAATATAGGATTTCAAATTGCGAACTCCGTTATTAATTTCGTCACGAAGTTCATCGGAGCAAACAACCTTACTTTTAACCTGTTCGTCATTGTCATCCCACAAGTTCGGATTGATTGAAAGCTCCGTTGGTGTGACTGAATCGAAATTTCTACCATCTCTTAATCGCACGTAAATAGTTGCTTTAGAATCTGTATCGTACCGTTTAGCCTCTTTCTTGACAATGAATGTTACTTTCATAAAACTATGTTTTAAAATGCTGCTACAAAGGTAGAAAATTTTCCCCACATTTTCCCCACACATGTCAAAAATAATCCAATTTGATTAAATTCAATTAAAAGAAAATATGATATTATATATTTAATATACAATTAATTAAATACGATTTTGATGATGTTTCAATCAGTTATATTTAGGTTATTTTTTACTAACTCACCCCAAATAGTGGGTTGAACTCCTACGGAGTCCCCTTGATGGAGAGTGGCATTCTTTTACCCCCAATCGCTTCGCTTCATTGGGGTTAAGTACATTTAACCCTTCGGGTTTTACTGTTCTTGATAAAAAATCAATCCTTGCTATGTTTGCTTTTTCATAGCGCTTCAAACTTCTTCTTAACCAAATAATAAACATTTCCATTTTCGACAAAACACCATTACGGGATTTGTTATGCAAACAACCAAAAATTAAAGTCAATCAAAATATCAAAGAACAACTATTATTTTAAGTTAAATTCATTAACAATTAAACGCACCGGCAGTATTCAAAAAATATGAGTTTGGAATATTTTTTTTACTTTTGCACCCAAACAATATTAATAAAATGAAAAAACTTGATTATTTATTACTGCTTCTCGCTTTTATCATAAATTTTGTATCGTGTAACGAAGAAAAAATCAAGGAGCCGGTGGACTATGTAAATCCAAACATAGGAACTATCGGACATTTGTTAGTGGCAACCGCATCGATGGTTCAGCTTCCGCATGGAATGGTTCAGGTCGGGCAAAATCCTTATCCGGAATTAGCAGACCGCTATCTGGCAGATCGAGTTTCCGGTTTTTCCATACGGGCGCTGCCTCGATATTCTACAAAATCATTGCCGGGAATTATGGCGACTACCGGAGAAGCAAAAATTACGCCCGACGAATATGCTTCCGGTTTTGACCATGACTTTGAAGTCGTAACCCCTTATTTTTCGTCCTTGTTGTTAGAAAGTTACAACATAGAAGCATCTATGACGGCTACTTCACACGCTTCTTTTTATAAATTCAAATTTCCTGAATCGAAGCTGTCGAATATTCTGATGAATAATAACCTCCGGATAAAAGTTATGGGAGATAGTATAATTGAGTCTGTCGAACAGGTGGATACGATTCAGCAAGCCTACTATTATGCTGTATTCAGTAAACCGGTTTCATCATTCATCACATGGAAAGATTCCATTAAAACCGCTCAGAATGAACAAACCGGTTCTTCTATCGGAGCGCTGGTCTCGTTCTCGACTAAAGAGAATGAAGAAATTCTGGTAAAAGTCGGCGTATCTTTCATCGATATGGAACAGGCAAAGAAAAATCTTGAAGATGAAATTCCCGATTGGAATTTTGAAAAGATTAAAACAAATGCAAGAAAAATATGGAACGATGCGTTGGGAAAAATCAGAGTCGAAGGCGGGACGGAAAAAGAACGAACCGTTTTTTACAGCGCTCTGTACCGCGTCATGCTGGCAAGTCAGGCTATTGACTTAACTGAACAGGGGAGATATTACAGCCGGTTTGATAAAACTGTTCATGACAGCGACGGACATCCTTTCTACAAATTATCTTCCAACTGGGGTTCCCACCACTCGTTATTTCCGTTGGATTTGCTTCTGGAGCCTGAAAAACAAAATGATTACATGCGCACTTATGTCCGAATGCAGGAGCAATGCGGCTGGCTGACTAATAGCGGTGGATACCGGAATATGATTGGACGTCATGAAGTTGCAACCATAACGGACGCTTATATGAAAGGTTATCGGGATTTTGATATTGAGACCGCTTACAATGCCATGAAACGGAATGCAACCGGTTCATCCATGCTGTCCCGTGAAATCGGCGACAATTCGAGCTTAACCGAATTAGACAAAGTATATCTTGAAAAGGGATATTTCCCCGCTAAACGTCCCGGCGAAAAAGAATGGGTGAAAGAAGTCGGCTTTGGACGACAAGCGGTATCCATTACCTTGGAAAACTGCTACGACGACTGGTGCATGTCTGTTTTAGCAAAGGAATTAGGAAAGAAAGACGATTATGAATATTTTTTGAAAAGAGCCCATAATTATGTGAATGTGTTTGATACGGTCACCGGATTTATGCGTCCCAAAACCGCTGAAGGCGAATGGATCGAACCTTTCGACCCCATTTGGTCGGGAGGACAGGGCGGCAGGGATTATTATACCGAAAACAATGCATGGAATTATACTTGGTATGTTCCCCATGATGTTCAGGGATTAATTAACCTGATGGGCGGCAAAGAAAAATTCCTTGCTAAACTGAATCAACTGTTCGAAACAAATGTCCCATTGTATGAAAAATTTAATTTTCTAAAACAATATCCCGACATGACCGGATGGATTGGAATGTATTCGCATGGAAATGAAACTACCTGGCATATTCCCTACTTCTATAATTATGCAGGACAACCCTGGATGACGCAACGAAGAGTGCGTCAGATCATGGATTTATGGTACGGCGACGGTCCATTGGGCTATTGCGGAGACGAAGACTATGGAGAAATGTCGTCATGGTACGTTCTTAGCGCTATGGGATTTTATACGGTGGCGCCCGGTCGTCCGGTTTATGATATAGGTAGTCCGTTGTTCAAACGGTCGGTAATAGATATCGGAGGTGGGAAAACGTTTACCGTTGAATCCATCAATGTTTCACGGGAAAACAAATACATTCAGTCGGCAACGCTTAACGGAAAAAAACTCGACAGTCCCTGGTTCACGCATGAAGAACTGATGCAAGGCGGTAAACTGGAGTTAATGATGGGTCCAAGACCGAATTATTACTGGGGAGCAAGTTCCGCGTCTCTTTTTCACTCGATAAATGACACAAATTAAATTTATTCACTGTTATCGAAGCATTCCCGATGTGAAACGCATGGTTAATGATTACTGGAAATCATTTTGCAGATCTATTGCCGGATTCGGGAAAAAAGATTATTTTTGTCAAAAATATGAATTATTATTTACGATTAAAAACAGGACAATGAAATTAGATCATCGACAGTTTTCGAAAAACGAACTAATCAAAGGATTTTATTTGACAGTATTCATCTTTTGTTCTTCATTTGCTTACAGTCAGAGCGCTATAAACATTCTGGATTTATATCACGAGTCATTCCCCGATAAGTCGGCTCGGATTATTACCTCTACCGCTAAGATTGACGATTACGCTTTTCTCGAATATGTAGGAGGCGTTTCATTTCAAACGGTTGCTTCTCCAGCCGAAGATTTGAAGAACAAAAGCGTTTCGCTGGATTTTACGGATAATCGGTTGGCAATACGAATCGGAACGAAAACCGTTTATCCCGCCTTACCTTTTTGGCAGTTGGCTCCCATCGTTAAATTTGCTGATAGCCCTTATACCGTAGTAGTTTCGCAATTAGGAGATACCATTAATAATAAGGAAGCCCAGTGCAAATTTCATCCGGCATTTTTGGATAATCTGTTAGGCTTAAGATTATTTCAAGCCGACTTGCTGAATCTGACCGATATCTTGTGGGATTTACCGATTGACGCTCAAAAGCATTATATATTAGCTCCTTCCGAGCAACCGTTTATTCCGGAGAGGGATTCGACTATTCATCGTTCGATTTATGAAAAATTGTCAAAAGGAGAACCGTTTACTTCATTTGTTTTGACCGACAAAGATGTGCCTGTCGTTTTTGATATGGATGAGTCCGGTCTAACATTCTCAGGAAATCCTTATTATTATTTTATCAAGACAACGGTGGATACTGCAAACGTTCGGCAACTCCGCACTCAAGTATATGACTGTTATGACGATATTGAAACTTATGCAAAGATTTTATTGAAAGATAAATATACGCCCGAACTTAATCCGCGAACCAATATGGGTAATTTGCTGAAAGCTTTAGATAAAGTTAAACAAGCGGATATTTTTAATCCTTATTCTATGTATAGCGTTGAAAAAGCAGTAAGCAGGCTCGATTCTCTGAATAACCTGACAGACGATCAAATAGGAATAAAGTTTCAGGTGATGAACGATTATACCGAATCATTTAAATCGTATTGGAATTTATTGAAGAAATTCAATCCTTTAGTTTATTCAGCGGTTGAAAACACATCGCAATGGGCGGCTTTTTTTAGATACGTGCGTCAGGTAAATCCTGAAAACTGGTCGCAATTCGTTAAGAAAGTAGAAAGTGACGAAACCACTGACGCTCCCGCTGTTCAAACGCCTACTTCGTCCGATGTCAATTATTTCCGGTATTTTGATGAAAAGGAAAAAAATGACAAGTGACGGACTATTTGTTACTCGTCACTTGTCACTTGTTACTTGTCACTCTTCTTTCGTAGTGTCTAATTCTTCTTTATCCCGGTCAAAGAATTTGTATTCGAGAAATCCTAAATTCTGGTCGGGGATAATGTGGATTCCCATGGAATATTTCAATTTCCATTTCCATTTCTGGGAAAAAATTCCCTGATTGATAAATGCAGCAATGTAAGGATGTACGTGTAATTTGAATTTCTTCACTTTCAATGTTTCTACAACATCTTTGATTTTCTTTTCCAAATCATCGGTAAATAAAATGGCAGGTTTGATTTCTCCTTTTCCGAGGCAAGTCGGACAAACTTCGTCCGTATTGAAATCCATCACCGGACGAACCCTTTGGCGGGTGATTTGTAATAATCCAAACTTACTGATTGGGAGAATGTTGTGTTTTGCTCTATCATTTGCCATCAAACTATGCATGAAATCGAATAATTTCTGACGGTTTTCCGCTTCGCGCATATCAATGAAATCGACCACAATAATTCCGCCCATATCCCGAAGTCGTAACTGCCGGGCGATTTCTTCGGCTGCAGCCATATTCACGTCAATTGCCGTATTTTCCTGTCCCGTACTTGATTTGGAGCGGTTACCGCTATTTACGTCAATAACGTGCATAGCTTCTGTGTGTTCGATAATCAAATAAGCGCCGCTCTTGAATGTTACGGTTTTACCGAATCCGGATTTGATTTGTTTGGTTATTGCAAAATTGTCGAAGATAGGAAGTTCTCCGGTATAGAGTTCAACGATTTTCGCACATTCGGGAGCAATTTGGCTGACGTAATCGTGTATTTCGTTGAACACATCAGCGTCGTTGATGTGGATGTTTTGAAACGATGGATTAAAAATATCTCTCAAAAGGGCGACGGTTCTTCCGCTCTCTTCGTAAATTAAGGAAGGGACTTTGGCTTTAAGTAATTTAACCATATTATCATCCCATCGTTTCACTAAGGATTTTAATTCCAAATCCAGTTCTGCTACTCTTTTTCCTTCAGCAGAAGTGCGCACGATGACGGCGTAATTTTTGGGTTTTATACTTTGTATAAGCTGTTTTAACCGCAACCGTTCTTCTCCCGATTGAATTTTTTGAGAAACGGAAACTTTATCTCCAAATGGGATTACAACCAAATAGCGACCGGCGAAAGAAATTTCGGAAGTTAATCGCGGTCCTTTGGTTGAAATCGGTTCTTTGACTATTTGCACTAAAACTTCATCTCCTTGTTTAAAGACATCGGCTATTAATCCATCTTTGCTTGTTTCGGGGAAATGAGCGAACTTGTTGATAGAGGGTACCTTTTTTTTGTCGGCAAGCGTTGCTTTCAGGAATTTGTCTATCCGGTGAAAAGTAAACCCTAAATCTTGATAGTGAAGAAATGCATCTTTTTTATATCCAACATCCACAAATGCAGCATTCAAGCCCGGCATCAATTTCTTAATTTTGCCGAGATAGACATCTCCTACCGAAAACGAGATATTTCGAGCCTCTTTCTGAAATTCTACTAATTTCTTATCTTCGAGAATGGCTATCGATATTTCGTTCGGTCGAACGTCAATGACTAATTCGCTGTTCACAATCCTGTTTTTTTGTTTTTAGTTGAAATAAAATTGCGATTAAATGTTAAAGGTTAAATGCGCACCGTTGATATCGCCTTTAACCTTTAACTTCAATCCATCCAAAAAAGAACTTATTTTTTCTTTTTATGTCTGTTCTTTCTAAGCCTTTTTTTCCGTTTGTGTGTAGACATCTTATGCCTTTTTCTTTTTTTTCCGCTCGGCATTGTTAATTATTTTAACGATTAATAAATTCAACAATTATTTCTTCCCTTCCAAACTATTTCTCAAATTTTCACTGAAATATTGGGACGGTTTGAATGTAGGAACAAAACGTTCCGGAATAATAATTGTGGTTTCATTTTTAATGTGACGAGCCGCTTTTGCCGCTCTTTTCTTAACTACAAAAGAACCAAACCCTCTCAGGTAAACATTTTTACCGCTGTTCATAGCGTTCATCACTTCGTCCATAAAGCCTTCTACAACGGCTAGGACATGAGTTCTACTTACACCTGTGCTCTTCGCAATTGCGCTTACAATATCTGCTTTTGTCATGACTATAAATAATTAAAATTATAATGTGAAATTGATTTCGGACTGCAAATATAAGCTAATATTCTTAATTAAAAAAGTTTATTCGATTTTTTTTATCATTTTTTTATTTTATCTTCAAAATATCTGCGTATTTTTGCTCTCGAAAATGGAAAATCTTGATTTTATCACAAGCAAGCTTATTGAATGGTTCAAAGTTCACCGGCGAATTTTACCCTGGCGAGGTATAAACGATCCATACAGGATTTGGGTGTCGGAAATTATTTTACAGCAAACGCGCGTTGTTCAAGGCTTGGATTATTACAACCGTTTTACCGGACGTTTCCCGGATGTTCACTCGCTGGCGGTTGCCGACGAGCAGGAGGTTTTGAAATATTGGCAGGGCTTAGGTTATTATTCTCGGGCAAGGAACTTGCATAAAGCCGCCCGGTATATTGAAGAAAATCTGGGAGGCAAATTTCCCGGTGATTATGAAACGATTCTTTCACTCAAAGGAATAGGCGAATATACGGCGGCGGCGATCGCTTCGATAGCTTTTGATGCGCCTTATCCTGTGGTTGACGGAAATGTATTTCGTTTTTTATCCCGTCTTTTTGCTGTTGAAGAGCCGATTGATACGGCGAAAGGGAAAAAGCGGATAACGGAATTAGCCCGGCGGATGCTGCCGCAATCCCAAGCAGGGCTGTTCAATCAGGCGATAATGGAATTTGGCGCCCTGCAATGTATTCCCGTTTCACCGGACTGTTCTTCTTGCCCTTTTGAAACCCAATGTTTTGCATACACTTCCGGTAAAGTCAACCATTTCCCAATCAAACGAAATAAAACAAAGACAAAAACGGTTTATCTTTACTATTTTTATATTCATTCCGGTAATTCCATTTATTTGGTTAAACGGAAAGAAAAAGGAATCTGGCAAAATCTCTATGAATTTCCGCAAATTGAATCCGAAACTCCTTTGGAGTGGGAAGACCTAATCGTCAGGGACGAATTTAAAACTCTTTTTCCTCCAACCGAACCGGTTCATTTCAAGTTGGTCTTAAAAAATCAAAAGCACGTTTTGAGCCATCGTATCTTGTTTGCCTCTTTTTACGAAGTCACTATCGAAAAAGAGCCCGAATCGTTTGCGAAATTCATATCCATTCTCCCCGACGATATGGGTGAATACCCTATTCACAGGCTGATGCAACTGTTTTTGGAACAGCTGAAAAATCGAAGTAGCAACGAATGAAACGGACGCATCAATTTTCAGGGGATTGCGGGTCATGCCTGCAATGACAGATTAATTTTCAAAAATATTTCCCATTTGTTTTGTCATTTATTTTTTTGTAGCTAAATTTGTACCGTGATCAAAACTTTAATAAATTCATTAAAAAATTTTTATTTTATGTCAGTCAACAAAATTATTTTATTAGGAAATGTGGGGAAAGACCCCGAAGTACGTTATTTTGACAATGGCGGCGCCGTTGCCAATTTCACTTTAGCCACAACCGAAAGGGGCTATACCGCTGCGAACGGAACTCAAGTCCCCGATCGGACGGAATGGCACAATATTGTTCTATGGAGAGGTTTAGCCGAAATTGCCGAAAAGTATGTAAAGAAAGGTTCTAAACTTTATATCGAAGGCAAGATAAGGACACGTTCGTATGACGATACCGCGGGTAATAAACGATACATAACAGAGATTTGGGGTGATAATATGGAATTGCTGTCAAGTAGAACGGAAAGTTCAACAGCCGCAGCTCCACCCATTGCTCCACCTCCCGTTGAAAGTAGAGACAGTCATAACTACGGAAAACAGTCAATTGTACCAACGACACCCTCTCCGGTAGCGGGTGATGAGAATGACGAGAAAGACGACTTGCCATTCTAACGGGCTATGATGCTGTCTCAAAAAAAAACCGTCATCCCGCGCTTGTTCCGCAATTCCTTTCTAAGGGGTTGCGGGTCGAGATTGCAATGATAAAGCCGCCCAAAGGATTTTTTGAGACAGCATCTATATAATTTACTTAAAACAGTTTCATTTTGGACTCAGATTCGTTTTCAAGTTTATTTTCAAGCATTCACTTTTCTGCTATTTCGGTTAGCTCGATAATAGCGCTTTTCATTTCTGTATTATTTTTATGCGTTTCCGCCATAATTTCCGCTTCTGAAATCGCTTTTTTTTCGCTTACGCCCAAAGAAAAAAATGAAATCGGGGAAAGTGAAACGGTTTTTGATAAAACCATCCAATCGCTTTCAAAAAGTTCCGACCGTTTATTAGCAACCATCCTCATCTGGAATAATTTTGTGAGCGTAGGCGTAGTGGTCTTATCCAGTTTTGCCGTTAACCAAATCATTGATTTTTCGAACGCTCCCTTAGTCGGTATTCTTTTTGAAACCATACTTCTCACTTTTTTGATATTACTTTTTGGGGAAATCCTTCCGAAGATTTACGCTCAAAGCCATTCGTTGCCGTTGATTCGCAAGATGGCAGCCCTTTTGAACGGATTGGTAAAAATTACCCGCCCGTTTTCTTCGCTTTTACTGAGTTCTACCCGTTTTGTTAATTACCTCGCTAAGAAAAGAACAAGCGATGTCTCGGTTGATGAATTGTCGAAAGCGCTGGAATTAACTTCCGGAGAGTTAACCGAAGAAAAAGAAATGCTGGAAGGAATCATCGGGTTATACAATAAAACGGCTGTCGGAATTATGACTTCCCGGATGGACGTTGCCGATTTGGATATTAAAACAAGCTTCAAAGAAGTCGTCCGCTACGTGGTTGAAGTCGGATATTCCCGGATACCGGTCTATGCAAACAATCAGGACAATATCAAAGGCATTTTGTATATCAAGGATTTATTGCCTTATCTCGAAAAACATGCCGAATTTCGCTGGCAAAGTTTAATCCGTCCGGCATTCTTCGTCCCTGAAAATAAGAAAATTGATGATTTATTGGAAGAGTTTCGCACAACGAAAACTCATCTGGCAGTGGTGGTGGATGAATTTGGCGGAACCTCCGGAATCGTTACTATGGAAGATATTCTGGAAGAAATTGTGGGTGAAATCAACGATGAATACGACGATGAAGATGCTAAATTCATCCGCTCGGCGGATGGTTCCTACTTGTTTGATGCAAAGATATTATTGACGGATTTTTTTCGAGCCACCGGCTTGGATTCCAAATCATTCGGAAAATTAACGGATGAAGTGGATACTTTAGCGGGATTGATACTGGAGATTAAAGGCGATTTCCCTGAGGAAAAGGAAGTTGTTGAATATGAACCCTACACTTTTCAAATTTTAGAAATGGATAAGAAGCGTATCTTACAAGTTAAATTTACAAAAAATGAAAAGTAGATTTTTATTCATCGTATTCACGGCTTATTTCTTAGCGTCTTGTTCTTCAGATTACTCGCCTAAGCCCAAGGGGTATTTTTATATTGATTTACCTGAGCCGGTTTATCATGATTTGCTTCGTTTCCCGGATTTCAAATGCAGCATTTCGAATCAGGTGCGCGTCGATGAGTTGAAAAGCGATACAACAGGGAAAAATAAGATTGAGTTTAATCTGAATTATCTTCGTTATCATGCGCAAATTTATTGCACCTATTTCCGGATAAAGCCGGCGAATTTTTCTGTTCTATCGGATGAAACCCGCCGGATGGCTTATTTTCAGGAACAAAAAGCAAAAGGAATCAAAGAAGTAACGTATAGCCATCCCGAGCAAAAAGTGTATGGATTAGTTTATGAAATACAAGGGAATACGGTAAGCCCTATTCAGTTTGTTGTTAGCGACAGTACAAATTCCTTTTTCAGAGGCGCTTTGTATTTCGACACTTCTTACAACCGCGATTCGATAGCTCCGGTATTGGCATATATTAATAAGGATATTCATGTTATGATAGAAAGTTTTCAATGGAGACAATAAAAAATAGGATTGAAGCGCTGAGGAAACAAATAGATAAACTGAATTACAGCTATTATGTACTTTCTAAACCGGAAGTCAGCGATTTTGAATTTGACCGGCTGCTGAAAGAATTGGAGCAGTTGGAAACCGGACATCCTGAATATTTCGACCCCAATTCACCCACTCAACGGGTAGGAAGCGATATTACGAAAAACTTTGTTCAGGTCGAACATATTTATCCGATGCTTTCCCTTTCCAATACGTATTCCGAAAGCGAAGTGACCGATTTTTATAACCGGACGTTGAAATCGCTGAATGAACCTTTTGAAATTGTTTGCGAATTAAAATATGATGGAACTTCTATTTCATTAATGTATGAAAACGGAATTTTGATTCGGGCGGTTACTCGCGGCGACGGAGTACGCGGCGATGACGTAACCGCCAACGTAAGAACCATTAAAAGTATTCCATTGAAATTGCATGGTACAGACTATCCGGCTGCATTTGAAATTCGAGGTGAGGTTCTGATGCCTTGGCTTGTGTTTGAAGATTTAAACAGAGAACGAGCCGAATCGGAAGAACCGTTATTTGCCAATCCGAGGAATGCAGCTTCGGGAACATTAAAATTGCAAAACTCAGCGATTGTCGCTTCCCGCAGGTTGGACTCCTACTTATATTATTTGTTGGGCGAAAATCTTCCTTGCGACGGTCATTACGAAAATTTGAAAAAAGCCGAAACTTGGGGATTCAAAATTTCAGATGCCATCAAGAAATGCAGCGCTTTGGAAGAAGTTTTTGAATTTATTCGCTATTGGGATAAGGCAAGGCAAAACCTGCCGGTCGCCACCGATGGCATCGTACTGAAGGTTAATTCCGCTCATCAACAATTGAATTTGGGATGGACATCCAAATCGCCGCGCTGGGCGATTGCCTATAAATTTCAAGCCGAATCGGTTGAAACGCGGTTAAATTCCGTTGATTTTCAAGTGGGAAGAACGGGCGCCGTCACGCCTGTAGCTAACCTCGAACCGGTTTTATTGTCGGGAACGATTGTCAAGCGAGCTTCTTTGCACAATGCCGACATCATTGAAAACTTCGATATTCACGTCGGCGATTTCTGTTATGTGGAGAAAGGCGGAGAAATTATTCCAAAAATCACCGGCGTGAATAAAGCGGTGCGGTTTATGCTCGGCGATAAAGTCCGTTTTATCAAGAATTGTCCCGAATGTGGAACTCCTTTGGTGCGGGAAGAAGGAGAAGCTGCCTGGTATTGCCCGAATCATTCCGGTTGTCCCCCTCAAATCAAAGGGATGATTGAACATTTCGTCAGCCGGAAAGCCATGTATATCAATATCGGCTCGGAAACGGTCAATCAGTTTTATAATGCAGGCTTAATTAAAAATACAGCCGATTTGTATGAATTGAAAACCGGCGACATTCTCAAATTAGACCGCTGGGCGGAAAAATCAGCCGACAATTTTATTGAAAGCCTTAAAGAATCGCTCGCTGTTCCTTACGAAAGGGCGCTTTATGCATTGGGAATCCGGTATGTGGGCGAAACGGTCGCTAAAAGGTTGACACAAACTTTTCATTCAATCGACGATTTGATGAACGCTTCTTACGAGCAGCTTATCGCAGTGGGTGAAATCGGAGAAGTCATCGCCCGTAGCGTGTTAGACTATTTTTCTATCGAGTCGAACCGGCGTTTGGTTGAACGTTTAAAAAATTATGGACTGCAATTTATTCTCAAGGAGGAAGAGATAGCGGAAAAAACGAACAAACTTAACGCACAGACATTCGTGATTAGCGGAACATTTTCACTCCATTCGCGTGACGAATACAAACGATTGATAGAAAAAAACGGAGGGAAGAACACAGGGTCGGTTTCTGCAAAGACCGATTATATAATAGCCGGAGAAAATATGGGACCGGCTAAATTGGAAAAAGCCATGAAAATGGGGATAAAAATTATTTCAGAAGTTGAATTTCTTAAAATGATAGAATAAATATGTATAAGTTTTTGCTAAGAAGAAAAATCAAACAAATGGTTAAAAATTCCGAAAGGGAAAAGGCTTATCACAATCTGAAAGAGATAAAATCGGTTTTTGTGATGTTTGATACGGAAAATTATGATGATGCCACTTATTTTATTCATCAAATGAAGAAGATGGGGAAAAAAGTAAAAGCATACGCTTATAAAAGTAAGAAAGACGTCAACAACTATTCTAAAATATCACTGACTATTGTTACCGAAAAAGATATGAAAAGTGAATCTTTAGTTCAAATCTCCAACAGTTTTGCAGATGAAAAATTTGATTTGGTTGTTGACCTTACGCTTAAAGAAAACTTGTTGTTGCTTTACATCCTTATATCTTTAAATTCTCCGCTTAAAGTAGGGTTTTGCAAACATAGCCTGCCGGTTCACGACATGGTGATTTCCTTCGCTCCCGGTCTGATGCAAAATGTAAAGGAGTTAGGGAGACAACTTATTCATTATTTGACCATTATTTCTTCAAGTACGAGGAGGTGAAAATGAAGCCTTACGTAATTAGACCTCAAGTCTTACGTAAGGCTAAGTCCTAAGTCCTTTATTTCAGCAACAATCCCTGAGCCGTTTCGTCGGCTTTTGCTTTCCCCAACAATTCCTCCACAATCGCTAATCCAAAATTAAAAGCGAATCCGGGTCCTCGTCCTGTTATAATGTTTCCGTCTTTGACCGTAGGACTGTTAATGTAAGTCGCTCCTTTCAAAGTAGATTCAAAACCCGGATATGCTGTTGCCTTTTTCCCTTGCAACAAGCCCAGACCGCCAAAAACTAAAGGTGCGGCGCAGATAGCGGCAATTTTTTTCCCGCTTGCCGCATATTGTTCCAACGCTTTTTTAAGACCGGCGTGCGCATTCAGATTGGAAGCTCCCGGCATTCCTCCGGGTAAAACCAGAATATCTCCGGATGACAAATCCGCATTTTCAAAAAGCGTATCCGCTTTAACAGCAATTCTATGCGCACCGGTTACAAGCAAATTTCCTGTAATCGAAACGGAGGTTACATCTAATCCGCCACGGAGCATTACATCCATCGTGGCAATACCTTCGGTTTCTTCAAAACCTTCGGCAAAAAAAATAAATGCTTTTTTCATGATGAAAATAATAATTTGTTATTAATTAATAACTAAATTTGCATGTTATAAGTTTAAAATCACAGTGCAAAAGTAATGGATTTACTTGAATAATAACAAAAATGTTTTATAAAGAAATTTAAATAAACGGCATTGCGGCATTAAAAACCCCAAAAGAATTACACATATAATGTATGAAAACAGGTTTATTCGGAAATGAATATCAGGTTGGAAAAGGGAAATGTATTCAATTGCTTTTTGACAAATTGAAAGCATTGGGCATGGAGATTTATGTAGAACGCAGGTTTCATAATTATCTTATCCGGCAATTATCTTCTCTGCCTGCTGTGGATGGATTGATTGAATCGAATCCACGGGCATTGGATTTGGCAATCAGTTTAGGCGGCGACGGCACTTTTTTGCGGACAGCCGCTTGGGTAGGCAGACAAAATATTCCTATTCTTGGAATTAATGCCGGACGGCTGGGCTTTTTAGCGGACATCAATACCGATGAGGTTGAAACGACTTTAGAAGAGATTTCCCGCCGGGAATATACGATTGAAAAGCGCACGCTGCTTGAGTTGGAAGCGAATCCGCCTTTTCGTGGAACGTATAATTACGCCTTGAATGAAATCGCTATACTCAAACGGGATACTTCTTCCATGATTACTATTCATACCTCTTTGAATGAAGAATATTTAACGAATTACTTAGGCGATGGCTTGCTGATTGCCACTCCAACCGGTTCAACCGCTTATTCGATGAGTGTGAACGGACCGATAATCATTCCGCAGGCGAGTAATTTTGTGCTAAGTCCCGTTGCTCCACATTCGTTGAATGTGCGTCCTTTGGTGATTCCTGAAGATTATCACATCCGTTTGAAAGTCGAAACCCGAAACAACAATTTTTTGGTTGCTTTAGACGGTCGTTCGGATATTTATCCGTCGGGAAGCGAATTTCTCATCCGGAAAGCCGATTTTACGATTCAACTCGTGAAACGCTATCCCCATAATTTTTATGATACTTTGAGAAAGAAGTTGTTATGGGGCGCTGATGCGAGGGAAGGAGAGCGATAACTTATTGAAATTTCGGTCTTCTCTTTTTTTTACCAAAATTTTTGAGTAACTTTGCAGACAATTAACGACAATTTTTTTATTATATATTTAATAATATCTATTTTATGAAGTATTTTTGGAAATCGCTGTTGATGTTAACAGCAAGTTTAATGTTTTCAAGTTGTGTAACGCAGAAAAAGTTTACTGCTTTGGAAGCGGAATATAATGGGTTGAAAAAAGATTATCAACAAAATCAAGTGCAATTGGCGGAATGCCTTACCCGTTCGTCAAGTATCGATGAACGATTATCTGAAGCCCGGACAACCAACGATCAACTGCGTTCCAACCTTGCCGAAATGCAAAAAACATTGAACAATAGTCTTGCTCAAAGTTCTCAAGGGAATGTGAATATTGCAAAATTAGTAGATGAAATCAATTCATCCAATCGTTTCATTCAGCATTTGGTACAAGCTAAAAATCAATCCGATTCATTGAATATGGTGATGATTAATAACCTCACCCGTTCGCTCACGCGCGATGAAATGCAAGGAATGGACATAAAAGTGCTGAAAGGCGTCGTGTACATTTCTTTAGATGAACGGATGTTATATCGTTCCGGAAGTTATGAAATCAGTGATAAAGCAGGCGAAATTCTTGCTAAGATTGCTAAAATCATTATGGATTATAAAGATTATGACGTGTTGGTGGAAGGGAATACCGATACCGATCCGATTTCTCGTCCTAATATCCGCAATAATTGGGATTTGAGCGCTTTGCGCGGATCGTCCGTTGTTCAGGCATTGCAAGACACATACGGAGTTAATCCACAACGGTTGACGGCTGCCGGACGCGGGGAATATAATCCCATCGCAAGCAACGACACTCCGGATGGGAAAACGCGTAATCGCAGAACTCAAATCATTATTACTCCCAATCTGAATCAATTTATGGACTTGATCGAGCAAGCCCCTAAAGATTCATCCGATGCATCCAATTAATCTCTGGAGAAAATAAGTAAATGTTTATATTGAAAGTGTTTAGTGATAAATACAATTATTTATCGCTAAACACTTTCGATGTTGATAACTTAATCACTTTTCCATATTTTCCTAAAGCCTGTTCATCAATCATTTTCGGATCGCCCACAATGCCAATGGCAACAATACGTCCCTTTACGTTATCGTTGTAGAATTTCACAATGTCGTCGAAAGTCAGATTATTGTATGCCGGCATGTTCGTTTCGGCAGGCGATTTTGAATAGCCTCGCTGTTTCCACGATTGATAAATCTGGCTGGCATTGCGAAATTGAGGCTTTTCGACGGTAGCCGATTCTATCAAATAGTTTTTGATGTTGGAGATACGGTCGGGATACTGGGGCATATCGTTTAACAGACCCATATAGACGGCGAGTGCATCCATCGTTTTATCGGCTTGCGTTCCAATAGAACCGATGAAATAATCTTTTTTATTTTCAAGGAGCGGAATTTGAAAAACACCATACGCATCGTATGCCATAGAACGGTATTCTCGAATTTCTTGAAGTACCAAACCGGAGAATCCATCGCTGAAATATTCATTAAAAGCATTGATATACGGTTCCTTTTCCTTATTAACATCATTGCCTTCGATAAAGAACCAGATCGTGCTTTGCTTGGCGTCGCTGTTAGGCAGGAAGAAAACGGTATTTTCCGTATAAGGCGTCCGGGCTTTGATTTCCGGAGAAGTAGATGCCATTTCACCTTGTTTGAGCGGTAGATTCTTACTTAAAATATCATACACTTGTTCCAACGGAAGGGCGCCGGCATAATGAATTTCCGCTTCATAATTGGTTGCCCGTTGAAATTCGCCGGTAAGATTGCTAATTGTTAAACTGTTAATATCCTCCAGCGACAAACGATTAATGTAAGAAGATTTATCTTTATACAACAGGTACTCCCGCAAGGCATCGCCCAGCGTCTCGTTGTTTGTTTTTTCTATCCTTCGATTTTGAAAATAAACGCTTTTCAAGCTATTCAATTGCTTTTCGTCCAATTGCGGCAACAAGATTTGACGAGTCAGTAAGTTGCAGGAGGCTTCGAGGTTGGATTCAAAACCTTTCAACGTAACATAAAGATAACTTCCGCTAACGGAATAGTCGCAGGATGCCCCCAAGTTGCTAAATGCCTGTTTCACTTCTTGAGCGGTCATTTGTCCCATAATACCTGCGTTTGCCATTACCTGGGTTGCCAATTTCAATTTCGGCATTTTTTCCGTTCCGATTCCGAATTTCAGCGTGAGTGAAAAAATATCATTTTCCGGATTCGGAGTATAGTATAATTTAGAGCGGTCGTTGATAGGACGAATCGCAACTTCGTCCATTTTGGCAAAAGCATCGGATGGAAATTTGAAAGGCAAGTTATGGAATATTTTAGCATAATCCGTTTCCACTCCGCGAGCCGGCTGTATGGGATCGTACTTGGGTTTTGCCAACACTACGCCTTTCGCCGGTTTTCCTTCGTCGATTAGTAGCGCATAATAATTGGAGCCAAAATATTTTTTAGCAACTTCCTTGATTTGATCGGTGGTGATGGACGCCACTTTATCTTTATAGTTCAAAATATCGTCCATACTCCTATCGGCAGTATAATATTCAGCGATAAGAAATGCCATATTAGCACCTAAGGATTTCATTGACGGATATTCCATAGTCAGATCATAGTCTCTAATCATATTACTTTTAATGGATTGAACCAATGGATCGTCAAATTTACCATCCTGTAATTTTTTTATTTCATTAAGCAGAGTTTTCTCCGTTGATTTCAACGACTCGAAACGCTGCTGATTAACATCATAATAAGGTATAGCGGAAACAAGGATTTTTCCTCTTTCCAATAAAGAAAGCGAATTGGCGCTACCGCCTAATAAATCTCCACCGATTACCAATTTATCAACCGAACCGGTTTTATTGGAGTTAGAGAGAATGGAAGTACAGATATCCAAGGCAATATCATCTTCACTGGCAGTAGTAACGCCCGGAAAAGCCAATATTACTTGCGGAAATTGACCTATTTTTGCGTTAGCTTCTACGCGACCGTTAACCGGATTTTCGGGATATTGTTTCCGTTCCGGGGTAGGGCGGTTTTCAATTCGCCCGAATGTTTCCTTTATAAGAGGTAAAATTTGATTGGTATTCACATTTCCGACGAGAATCAAAGCCATGTTTCCGGCGACATACCAATCGTGATAGAATTTTATCAACTGACTCAATTGAGGATTTTTCAAGTGTTCGGGCAATCCAATAATGGCGCGGGAATACGGATGCCCCGGAAAAACAGAACTGAAGATAAAATCATTCATTCTACGTCCTTGATTATCTTGGTTCTGGTTATATTCCTCATAAACCGTTTCCAATTCCGGTTGAAAAGCGCGGAATACCGGATTCATTAAGCGTTCCGAATTTAATTCCAGCCATTTATATATCTCCCCCGGAGGAAATGAGCTAAAAAATTGGGTGTGATCGTAGCTTGTAGCGGCATTAATGAAATTTCCGCCGGCGCTTTGCGATAAGTTTACAAACTCGTTCAACACATTGAACTTTGCCGCTTCATTGGTCAGCCGGTTGATTTCTTTGGATAGTTCATCACGTTTGGCAGGGTCGGTAGTTTGAGCGTTCTCATCGTATTTAGCAATGATTTGATCATAAATAGGTTTTTCTTTCTCCCAGTCCAAAGCCCCGATTTTATCCGTACCTTTGAACATCATGTGTTCCAGATAATGCGCTAATCCGGTATATTGCTCCGGATCTTCCTTCGAGCCTACTTTCACGGAAACCATTCCGAAAACATCCGGAACAGAATTATCTTCCCAAATATAAACGCTTAGTCCATTGGGTAGTTTGAAGGCTTTTAAGCCTTGGGAGTAAGCTGTGAAGCTATTCAGCAAAAATGCGGATATAGCTAAAGCAATTAATTTTTTAAGATTAAACTTCATATTTCTTTGTGATGTTGTTATAAAGAGGATGCGCCATAACAGACACACCCTCTTTCGTTAAACTAAGTATAATAGGTTATCAGAATAATGGGGTTAGATTACTTTTAAGGGCTTTCTTAACCGCTCCTTTCTTTGAAACGACAAATTTTCCATTTGCTTTATTGGTATGTTTTCTAATGTCGCCCGATTTAGCTTTCACTTTTAATGCCGGAGAAGCTGCTGATTTTGCAATCGAAGACGACGCTGTGTTTGATACGGGGGAGAATGAAATATTATAGTATCCATCCACATATCCGCCTGCTACTTGGCTGCTGAGTATATATCCTATGGCGTAACTATCCGGCGTCAACACGATGTCGCCGCTTCCCAAACGGGTGAATACCAGGGCATCATCATTATCCACTTCAAAATCAGGGGTAACGCTGTTCCATGTAATATCGTATTTACCATAATCCGCCAATTGTTGCGGAGCGATAGACATATAGCCTTTCACAGGGAAGGTTGCCGTCACGCTTGCGCAATAAGTAATTCCTGTTATGACTAAGGTGTTCGGATCGGTTCCGGCAGCAATAGTTACAGGAATAGGCGTCATTTGTGAATCGTCGAATACACTGAGTCCTGTCATGATGTAATCGCCGTAGAAATCTTCGATGGGATACAAGACAGAGGCGTCGCCTGTTGTAAAATTAAAGGAAACATCACTGTAATCTTGCGATACGCCATTCGCATAAGTAACGACTATAAACGTGTATCTTCCGGCAAGGGAGCAGGGGATTTGAACCTGTCCGCCGGCGGTGATTTGCACGCTGTTGATAGAACCGTCGTCAACGCCATTTACAGCGTCATCCGAAACGCTTCCGGGTACTAACGCTACTTTTGCATATTCAACATCTGCTCCTAACGTTACATTGGCTACTGCAAACATATTGTCATCGGCATCGGTATAACGTCCCGAGTATTCTACTGAAGAGGAATAGTCGGCAAGAACCACTCCGGGCATCACGACTTGGAACCAGCCATTATTATTCGCATAATACCAACCGCCCGGACTGCTTGCAGGATAGCTTGCCATAGAAACCAAGAGCGATTTTACAGGAAATGTGATCACTCCATTTTCAAATTTTCCACAATTTCCTGCGGCTTTTTCTGCGTCAACCGTACTTCCGCGAGATATATCTAATCCCGCTACACTGGACATGCTAAAGTTTCCATAACCCCAATTCATGCCGGAAGGTTGCGGATGAGGAATATAAACGCCATCCGGATCAACGGCGTTAATGACCATATAATAATCTTGGCTATCATCCCAATCGCCGGGGTCGTTAAATGGATAAGCTGCTCCGTATGGATTTACCAGCCGGAAGAGACCCGGCGTTAGTAAATTTTCCTCTATTTCAACTTGGTACGGACTTTTAGTAATACCAAAGAACGATGAAACAAAATCATCCGTATATGTAGCCATGCCCAACGATTTCCATGGAGCCGGAATGCCGGCTGTGAATGAATAAACGGTGTTTCCGTAGGGCGAAGTCAGACTTTCGTCCGATATTGAAATACTAATGGACTTATAGGTATCATAGCCCAATGCTACCGGATCATACGTGATGGGAATGGATGTTGAATCTTGTCCGGCGGCAAAAGATGCCGTGGTCGGAACAGTGAAAATATCGGGACTTTCATTTTGTACGGTAAGATTTACCGTAAGTGCGCTCGATTTGTCTAAACGATACAAGTTTACATTGTAGGTCGTTACACTCATGTCTTGCGAGAGCGCTACGGTCGATGCCAAAGTATTTGGAAAATAGACTTGAGCATTACCCGGCAGTTCCGCAGGATCGTACGCTACCTTCTCGCTGCATGAGTTGAACCCGAAGAGCAGACATAAAACAAATAGCGATGCTGTTATTTTATTGAATGTTTTCATATTTGTTCTTTTTTTTGATTAATTATTTATTTCCATGGGGTGTAAAGACCGGAAGGATCCGGATTTTCATAGCCCATTAACGCTGAATTGTTATTTTTTTCTGATTGGACAATACAGAAATTCATCCAAGCCGGACGGGTCGTTGTATTAAAACGGGTGGCATCGGGATGATTAGTTCCCGTGTATCCTCGAGTAACCGTTTCATTCAGGCGTTTATAATCAAAGAAACTAACGCCTTCTCCCCAAAATTCAACTCTTTTTTGCAAGAAGACTTCGTTTACTACGCCATTTACATCGCTTGCCGGACAACTATACGAACTGTACCGATAGGTTTTCATAAAACTTTCCAACAGTGATTTTCCGGTAGCTGCATTTTGGTGCGCAGCCGCTTCCGCTTCGATGAAAAACATTTCTTCAATGCGCATCAATGGATAAGCCGATACTGCGCCTACTTTATACTCATCCATATTCCCTTGCGCCGGACGAAATTTCACGGAAGCATAATCGGGCAAGCTTGCGCCTAAGGAGGCGTCAATATAAGGAGTCTTACCATACAAGGCATCTCCTTGCGGCGCTTTCCATGAGAGTTTGCGAAAATCGTCGTCGGAAATCATATCATAAATCCGAGCGTCAATCATAAGAAAAGGACCTGCCGAAGCATAACCGAACGTTGTTTCGTTCGACATCCACGAAGTCCAGTTCAAAATACCGGTCTGCACCACAGCATCTTCGGCTGACATTTGCGAACCCCACATCCACGACGGAGTAGAAAGATCGTTAAAACCGGTGGTCGTATTCAACCATTGGTCTTTGGTTGTCGGCGTATAGCCTCCCGTATCGATTGCTTTACGTGCATAGGTTTGAGCATTTGCATAATCGGCTATCCACATATAATAACGCGCTTTTAACCCATAGACTACAGCTAAATCAGGCAAAACTTTCGACGGACGGGCAAAACTCTGGAGGTATTTTTCGGCATTATTCAAATCGGAAAGAATAAATGCAGACATCTGTTCGCGAGTTGCACGTGGATTGTTGCGAGCTTGCGCTTCGGTAGTCGTTTCATTCACGATGGGTATCGTAAGATTCAGTACGTCATTGCCTGCTGCATTTACCGACTGGGTTGCATCATTATCTAAAAACTCGAACATCTGCGCTGCGTCTAAATAAGCCATTGAACGAAAAGCGTAGCCAACCCCCAAATAATTCAACTGAACATCGGTAGCCGTTTCAGGATTAATCGTTACAATCATATTGTTTGCCGTTTGAATAAATTGGTAATAAAAATTCCATAATAATTGGCAATAATAAAATCCTTCACCCATGGAAGTATTCTGTTCCCATGAAGAATACCAGTCATAGCCGCTGGAAGCAATCACCATTTCTTCCGTCATTACATCGCGAATGTGCATCATAGATCCATAGCCCCAATCACTGGCAGCTCCCCTTCCAAGCACGTCTAATTTATTGGTAAATGCCGGCATCGCCCACAACAGCGCTTCGGTCGATTTGGCAGATGAAGCCAATTGATCGCTTGTTATGGTGTTTGTTGGAATCGTTTCATCAATACATCCTGTAAATAGTGTTGAAGATGCTAAACAAATTCCTATCAGATAATATATAACTTTCTTTTTCATATTCTTATTATTATATTTTGTTAGAATGTAAGCGTTAAACCTCCCGAAAAAGAGCGGATAGGCGCATAATAGGATGCTGTATTAAATCCTCCGGTTCCGCCAGCATTTGCGCCGGAGCTATCAAGTTGAGAGGGTTCAATATTTTGACGCGGGTCTAATCCTTGACGTTTCGACCATAACCACGCATTGTCGCAAACACCGTAGATTCTCACTTTTTCTATTCCCAAATGCTTGCAAATTCTTGTAGGAAGCGTATAACCTAAATTGATATTCTGCAAAGAGAGGTAGGACGCATTGATAAGAAAACGGTCGGATACAGAAGCAGTAAATTGGTCGCCAAATTGAAGACGCGGAATCTGGGAAGTTGTATTATCCGGAGTCCATGCATTCAACAAATCGGCATGAAAAGCAGAGCCTTTACTCGATGCAGTTGGAGATGCCATAGCTGCTGCATAATCCGCATCATAAACTAATCCGCCCAATTGGTAAGCAAAATTCGCTGAAAAATCAAAGCCTCTGTATTTCAATGAAGTGCTAAAACCGCCATAAGCATTCGGCAGAGCGGTTCCACACAAATACAAGGTTGCCGCATTTGAATAATCCGTTGTCTTTTTTTGTGTAGTCTTCCCATCGTCGCCAACAACATCCTGATAATATTGGGCTACACCGTTATCATCCACGCCGGCGTATTTTCTCATGTAATATGTATATAAAGGAATCCCTTGTCCAAAATAATAACTACCGCTTGAATAGCCTTTCACTCCGGAAACGGTCATTGTTGTACGTTCGGGAGGTAGAGAAGTGATTTTGTTACGTTGGAAAGTGATGTTAGCATCCACATTCCATGTCCAATCCCTCGTTTTGATAATATCTCCGCTCAGATTAATTTCTACGCCGGTATTACGCATATCTCCAATGTTGGCGTAATAAGAGGTCCAACCAAATGAAGGAGGAAGCGGGAAAGGGAACAACATATCGGAGGTTTTGCGGTAATAATATTCAACGCTACCGTTTAGCCGTTCTTTGAATAATGAAAATTCAACGCCGGTATTGAGTTGTCCATTCTTTTCCCACGTAATATTTTCATTTCCTTTAAGATTCGGTATAGCCGCAGGATTTCCGTCTGAATTTACAATCGTGTAGGTATCCACATAACGGTAATTACCAATATTATCGTTGCCTTGCTCGCCATAAGACGCTTTCAGTTTTAGCTGATCGATCCATGATAATGGATTGAACCATTTTTCTTTGGATATTACCCAAGCCGCTCCTGCCGAATAGAAGTTACCCCAGCGGTGATCGGGATGGAAACGGGAAGACGCATCACGGCGGTAAGATAGTGAAGCAAAGTATTTTGTATCATAATCATAATCTCCTCGAGCGAAATACCCTTCGGTATTATAGTCGGTTGTATAAGACCCCGGAGAACCGTTCACTACCGCGCCATTCAATTCGTGATTGTTCGGGTCGAACATGTTCGATTTGTCTGCATACAGCGTATAGAATAAATTCCGGTAATAATCGTGTCCCACCATCACTTTGAGATGATTTAATTCGATATCTTTAGCATAAGTTAGCGTTTGCTGATAGTCGTAAGAAAAAAAACGGTCATGCTCTTTAACAACAATCCCATTGGAAGAAGCATACTGTCCGTAATAAGGATTGGTAACGTTTGTATAGCGGATTTCATTTTCATTCACTGTGTTAATGGAAGAAAATTTGAAATTTTTGAGAAAAGATATTTCTGCAAAGCCGCTGCCGCCGAAAGCATTTCCTTCTCCTCCATTCGTATTCAAAAGAAGATCGGATAAAGCGTTTGAATTTCCGAGATAAGGACGGGACAAACCTGCATTTCCTCCGTCTCCATAGTCATACATGGTTATGCCATTAGTGTCTTTCATAATGTTTCCTTTCCCGTCGCGGATAAAGAGCGGATAAATCGGCGCAATCCGTGTAGCAATAGCAAAAACATTACCGGAAGAGTTTGAAGCACCATCTTCTGTTGAGGGTAGATAACTGAATTTATAGTTCGTGTAATTCATATTACCGCCTACTTTCAACCATGATTTCACTTGTTGATCTGCTTTCAAGCGTCCCGTAAAACGAGTATAACCGGAATTAGGGATGATTCCTTCGTCATTCAAATATCCGGCAGAGACATAAAAAGAACTTTTATCGGTTCCCGACGATACGTTAATATTATATTCCTGACGAAGGCTTTGTTTATAAACGTCATTTAACCAATTATCCGGTTTTAACAGATAGTTCTGACCTTGGTAAGACACGAGATTGCCGAGTGTAGCGTTCGGATTCAGTTTGCCGTTGGTTCCAATCAGGTATTGCCCTGTGGGTACATTATATACATTATATCCTAATCCGTAGTCGTTACCGCTCAAAGTCATGTCTTGATTGGCAAGTTTATAGGCATCATCCGAAGAGTAACCCATCGTATTTACGAAATAATTCTTCAAAGCGCCATGATACATTTCATAATATTGCGCCGGATTCTTGATATAGTTGTAATCCTGAGTAGAGCGCGTGTTTGCTCCCCATTTGGCGTCAACAGATATTCTGGCTTCGCCCGATGCTCCTTTTTTAGTCGTAACCATGATTACGCCGTTAGCGCCGCGCGCACCGTAAAGCGCATTGGAAGCGGCGTCTTTCAAGGTAGTAATCGATTCTATATCCATTGTGTTAATAGTATTCAAATCCCCATCATAAGGAGCGCCGTCCAAAACGATTAATGGACCATTTCCAGCATTGATAGAAGTGTTTCCTCGAATACGCATGGTTGGCGAGGTTATTCCCGGTTGCCCGGAAGAATTAAACATCTGCATACCGGAAACCTTACCCACAAGCGCATCGGCTAAGTTTGGGGTTTGTATCTTTCCTATATCATCAGCTTTCACGACGGTTGCCGACCCTGTAAACTGCGATTTTTTAGCCGTTCCGTAGGCTACTACAATCACCTCATCCAGATTACTGGTCGATGGATGCATTTTTATTACCATATTTGAAGAAGCGGAAACGTCTTGTTCCTGCATTCCTAAATATTTAACTACCAATGTGGTTGTCGAAGCGGGAATGTCCAAAGCAAATTTCCCGTTCATATCCGTTACCGTACCCATAGTAGCTTTTCCTTTTACAATCACCGATGCGCCAATAATAGGCTCGCCCGATTCATCAGTGACCGTTCCTGATACTTGTTTGTTTTGTGCGATTGCCAATCCCATGCTTATCAGAAAGCATGTAAGCAATAAAGTTAATCTCTTCATAAACTCTACTTTAAATTATACTTAATTTTACTTGTTTTTTATATATATCATTTGGTCGTTTAAATTCATTATTATTTCTAAAATGAAACATTTATCTCATTTATTATAAAATCTGAATTGCAAAGATATGTTATTTTATTAAATAATGCAAATAATATTAAAACATTTTTAACTCAAAGATGAAATTTTGTCTAATTTAAACGACCATTTAAAATAGATATATTAAATTCTTACTTTATCAACTTTTCAAATCAGTTTTATTCCCTAAAATAAACGGTCTTTTTTTGAATATTCGCTAAAGTTAAAGAAATGATATA
>Ga0123354_10000244_pt1 | contig 48648 bp, 25 predicted proteins | sample TergutLab28metaG_2_FD_97872 | JGI IMG/M metagenome (GOLD analysis project Ga0123354, IMG submission 97872) | Labiotermes labralis P4 segment gut microbial communities from Petit-Saut dam, French Guiana - Lab288 P4 | ecosystem: Host-associated > Arthropoda: Insects > Digestive system > Gut ... | reverse complement strand
CTGTCCAAGATGGTGATAGTGCTGCCACTGCCAGGCAGTTAACTGTCCAGCATGATGGTAGTGCTGCCACTGGCAGGCAGTTAACTGTCCAAGATGGTGATAGTGCTGCCACTGCCAGGCAGTGTACTGTCAAACTTGGTGCTAGTGCTGCCACTGCCAGACAGTTAACTGTCCCACATTATGGTAGTGCTGCCAGTGCCAGGCAGTTAAGTTTTAACATCGTGGTAGATTTTTGTTTTTCTGCATGTATTAAGTTGCCAGTCCCAGTGACTGCGCAGTCTAAGGCGTAGGTCTGTGGCCGCTCGCCTGCTGAGATCATGGGTTCGAATCCCACCAGGGGCATGGATGTTTGTTGTGAGTGTTGTGTGTTGTCAGGTAGAGGTCTCTGCGATGAGCTGATCACTCATCCAGAGGACTCCTACTGACTGGTGCGTCGTGTGTGATCTAGAAACCTCAAGAATGAGGAGGCCATGGCCCGCGTTGCGCCGCAGCGCCACGGGAAGGGGAACATGTATCTAGTTATACTGTTGTTTTGACAGATTTGATGCATTAAGTGTAGCAGTTACTAATCATCTTTGTCATTCTTGGACACCCAGTGTGCAACAGTACAAGAACCCAATATTATGTTTATAACTATAAGTTCATCTCTGGTATCATCAGAATATGTAGACTGTAACAAGTGTACTAATAAAGAACAACTCATAAACCTGTATCATGTTCTTTGAGCACCAGAATTAATTAATCAGTTGGTAGACACTGTTTGTGTATGATTATGCATTATGTGTTTTGTATCAACATTGTGCAGATTAGAGCAAGTGACCTCATAATCTGTGCATTTGTGTTGGTTGAGGCTGTTTGACATCTACAGTACCATTCCTAAGCAGCAAAAGGTATTGAGAAGTTTGCATTCACTTGTACAAAAGACAGTGCCAGGTGTCTCAATCATGTGGTTCCACTAATTCACTTTGTAGGGTCATCTGTCTGATATAATTCAAGTTGTTGGCTCACCAAAGGTGTTCTGTCTGTGGATAGTAACAGATTATACCTTAGCAAAGGCACTAATACAGTAAAGTTGTAAATTCAGTAATTGAAATGTGGTTTGATTTCACTATTAAATGTATGAAGTATGCCTAATGGTATGTTTTAATTGGAATGAAATTACTTAAACCCCTTTTGCTTAAAATGTGATGTGACCTGCCTTAAATTTCAAAATTACCCATTTGGCCATTACACTATTTGGTTTTGAGACCCCTGGACTGTACTCATGGAAAATGTGCATGGGAATGTGTGAACCAGTAGTTCACATCCCATCCCATGCAATTCTTGCATTATTTGAATTAACTTTGTATGTTAGATTATGGTAAATTGGAATGTGTGAACCAGAAGATTACATCCCTTACACTTGTTACATTATTTTAATTAAATTGGTGTATTATGTAACTGTAGATGCATGATGTGCTGAATTAATTTTTGTACTATACATTGCCATTTTGTGTGACTGCTTGTGAACTTTGCATAATGAGATTTGTATATGACATGCCAATTTATGTGTGCAGTTCACACTTTTTGTGTATAATGCAGTGCAATTTCATTTCAGATTTTCATCTGACAATGGTCAGTGTGCTGTTCTCTGATTTTGTTCCCCATGTTAATAAAGTACCTTAATGCGCAATATAATTCATTAGTGCATTTTAAACATCTTAACATCATACATCCCATTTTCCAATATGCTGAAGTTTGTTGTCATTACAAAAGTACTAAGCTGTAATTTAATCTACTGTATATCCCACTTTCTCTTATTTTGTATGGTCTTGGTAGTAGTGCCAAAATATATATTTATTATGTAATATTCACCATGTGCCTCATATTTCACATACGTAAATCCGAGTAACTCAAATGAGGGAAGCAAAATGTGTGTAGAAAGTTTATGTGGTAAAGTGTCTTTGAGGGCAGCCATTGAAGACTCAGAATGAATGTATAGTTAACGAGCATAAGTTGTGAGAGAGAGTCATATGGTTTCAGTTGGCTGAGGATGAGGTCCATCACTGTAGCATTGCTGGAACTCGGGTAGCACCTTCTCAGAGTTGGTGCATATTCGGTGTATTGTTTTTCGTTTATTTTATTCACCTACTGCATAACCAATGTAGCACTGCTGGCCTGTTTATTTGACTGTGCCTTCCATGCCTTCATATGACTTGTAATCAGTTCTGTCTTATGTAGTCATGTGCATTGTTTACTGGTTGGGGAGAATGGATGTGCCTTTATCATTACAGGCTGGAATCAGTATTCATTTTTGAGAATTTTGTTTGATTTAGACCTTGAGGTAAGTTCTCATTAATGTTTTTACTTCACTGATAGACGTTCTGTGCTTTATTGCCATTTTTTGTCTTTTTCTCTTTGGGTAACTGCAAGGAAATTAGGTTTCACACTGACATCCTGAATGATTGTGTATACCAAAGATGACTTTGTAGTTCCATTGCATTAAAGGAAGCTGCTGTTTTTGTCTGTTCACGCAGCTCAGCATTGTGATTCTGAAATTTTATTTTAGGAAGTACTTCATATTCCTACTTCACACGTAATTTGCTTTTCAAGTTGTGAAATATTTGTTAAATAGGTTATACCTATGAGAAATGCGCACAGGATTTTGGTTAGAGTCTGAAGGGAGGGGATCACTTGGAAGATCTAGGTGTACATAGGAGGGTAATATTAAAGTTTACATTAAAGAAGTAGTTAGCATGGACTGGATTCATCTGGCTAAGGATAGGGATAGTATGTGGCCTGTTGTGAACACGGTCATAAAGTTTTGGGTTCCAGAGAATGGGGGGGGGGGGATATTTTGAGTAGCAGAGGAGCTGTTACTGTTTAAGAAAGGATGCACTGCATGGAATGAATTAGTTGCTTATTACTTACAGTTTGCTTGTCAGTACTTGGTGGTATCAGCTGTAAAACCTCGATTGAACTTCTAGTAGAACAGGTCCATTACTGACAGGATTTACCCTGTCTATCATCTCTTGTGTGAGAGAACTGGACCACATTCTGGTCCAGAATCCACATGCTGTAGCTCCCATCTGCCTGTAATCATTCTTATCAACTCTTAATAGTTGCCTAGAACTTGCTAAGTGAGGAGGGGTTGGTAGGTTGAAACAGATAGCAGCTTGAGGGAGACATTAGATGTTTATTAGATGTTTTTTAATTAGACTCCCTTTTATGAAATTGCCCATCTATATGCAGTTTGAGAGCAACTGCCTTGCCGACTAATGAAGTCTGTGGTGGAGAGTTTTATTGAAAGGGTAACAGTTTTTGAGCTGGTTGAGAAATTACCAACATTTTGTGGAATCTGAAAGTTCTGTATCAGTTTAAAAACAGCCCACGACTTGTACTTATTCTGATCCGGAAGAATCCAGTCCATGCACTACATTATATTTAGGATCTAATATATTCTTCCATCCTTGTCTAAAACGTCCAAGTGGTTCCTTTCCTTCCGGTTTTCTCACCACAACCCTTTGTTTTTCTCCTCTTCATCACTCTTCCTCATACAGGTCACATCCCCCACCTGTGTCATCCTCCTTGAGTTGATCATCCAAGTAATACTGGTGAGTAGTACTAAGTTTGAAGCTCCTCATATTGCAGTGATCTCCATTCTTCTGTTACTGCCTTTGTGTAAGGCCCATCTGTCTTCCTCAGGATCCCCTTTAGTTTGCTGTGCTGTGTAATACACATGCTGATAATATAAATAACAGTTTCTAGAGTAGATGAAGCCATTGGATAAATGTAGCAAGCAGTCCATAATGGTAGTTGCTGTGTGTGTGTGTGCATCAGAAATGGTACCAGTTTTATTTGTGTATTTGATGCAGAATACTGTTAAGGACAGGGGTGGCAAAGCTTTTGGAAATTAAGTGCTGTAAATGCTAAAAAAAAATTATAAGTAAAGCATATAATGTGTCCATAGAATTGTTGGACACTGAGAGGGGTAGTGATGGGTAGCATTTTTTGGGTATAATTTTGTCAGTTCTAAATTCTGTTTTTAATTTGGTTCCCATGTAGATTTTTGTTTTTCATCATGCTTTGCGGGCATATTTCAGCCAATTGCCACTTCCTTCCCCCTTTCTCATTCATAAATGTTCTCCCATTCCACAAGGCTTCTTAACCTGCATTTGGTAAAGCATCATGAAGGAAGTGAATGTAAACAGCTCAACAACAAAACATGTTATTGTAGTACCAATCCTGTGACATATCCGAATTGTTAGGGCTGTCTGTTACAACTTTTAAACAAGGACAATGGCACTGACTGTAGACTTTGTCTTGCAGGTGCCATCAGTCCTCACTGACGTCATTCAGATCTTTCCTGGAAACAAAAAATGACTCCGGAGATAATGTTAATTTGAAGAGTGACATTGCTCATGCTTCTCATGTCTCAAATTCTGATTCTGTTTACATCAAAGCAGAAGATATTATTTCTTCTGAAACTTGTGATTTCTGTGAGTGTCTTTTTAGTCACAAGAGTGATTTATTATCTCATATAGACACAGTGCATTCAGATCGCATATACCACTGTGAAGTATGTTCTTTTATGTTTGAAAGAAAAGAGTTACATGAAATCCACATGAAATTACATGAATCTAGTGAAAAGTGTTTCCAGGGTGTTTCAGACACTTGTGGTAGCAGCTGCAGCCATGGATTTGATCCCAGTGATGATACTGGAATTTCTGATGAAAGTAATACAAAGGTTTCGAGAAAGCTGAACACAAGTTCGGCAGTTGAACTTCAGACTGCTACAGCACAGGGCTCCCTTGAATGCAAAATATGTGGTAAATATTTTAAGAGGAATCATCAGCTTAAGAAACATACTGAAACTCATGAAAACATTCAGAAAGTTGAAGCAGCTGAAAGTGTGGCTGCAGTGGGTGGGTATGATTCAGTAAAGGAGTCATGTAATGAAGAGAAAAATACAGTTGAAGGAGAGGCAGCACCTTCCCAGAAAGAGAAAATGAAGAAAGCATATCAGTGTGAGATGTGTGGGAAAAACTTTGTGTTGAAGGACAGCTACAAATCTCATCAGCGAATCCATACTGGTGAGAAACCTTTCACTTGTCATATTTGTGGGAAGCAGTTCTCCCACACAGGTGGCTTGTACTATCACTTAAAACATGTTCACGCTGGCATTAAGAACCACAGGTGTGATATATGTGGCCGCAGCTTTGCCTTGAAGGCAGCCATGGAAGATCACCGACGTATTCACACAGGTGAACGTCCATATGTTTGTCACACTTGTGGTAAACCATTTAAAACAAAGGCTTCTTTGTACATTCACAGCAAAATCCATACAGACTCTTTTCCCCATCCGTGTACTTACTGTGAACGTCGATTTCGTTGGAGGCAGCAGCTGTTAGCTCATGTGACTACACACACAGGTGAGAAACCTCACGCCTGTGATGTCTGTGGCAAAGGTTTTGGTGTGAAGAATGACCTAACCAGGCACAGACTGATTCATTCAAGTGACAAACCATTTATGTGCTCTATTTGTGGCCTTTCTTTTGGACAGAAGAGATACCTAAAGAACCACGAGAAGTCACGTCATAGGATGCACAGGTGAAACAGAATGCTTGTGTAAACTGATAGTCATCTTTTATTCTTTTCAGTGTGTCATCAGAAGGAAGTGGATTTCAAGATAATTGTATACTGAAAATTTCAGTGTATCATAGTTTATACATTATGTATTGAATGATTGTGAATTTATTGTTTTGTGTCACACCATCGTACTTTTGATGGCATGTGGATCATCTAGACTTACGACTTTGTAAAGTAATTAGTTAAAAGATAAATTGTAAAATGTGTGTACAGCAAGGTAGTACATCATTTTAAAACTTGTTATGTCATAATTTTGGAGAGGTAATAAAATTCTCACAACTTGTTTTATGTAGTAGATTGGAGTGGTTTGTGCTTGTCGTTGTGGTACAGATAGTTATGGATGGTTTGTTTCATAATTCTGATTGTGCAGATGATCTTGTTAACAGAGATAGAACTAGCACAGTTTGTCCTGAAGGATTTAGCAATACAAAGAGTATTGTTAACCATATTCTGCTTACATCATGTGATGCATTAGCAGAAAACAGTATATTCATAATAGTTTACTTGCTCATCACATAACAGATGTATGTGATATTTTTTTAATTACCCTCTTTTAGAGCTTTGTCAAAGTTTAGTTTGTGTGTGTGTTTTTGATGATATCATTTTCTTTGATGCAGAGAGTAGTATTTCATCAGTATATTTACTGTGTACTGTGGCATATTATTTCTAATTCAGAAGGAGGTACTCACTGTGTGCCTGTAATATTTCATGGCTCAGTGATCAGTTGCAGCTGTGAGACAGGCTGTTTCTTTATATACCAGAATAATGCAGTGTGTAATGTTTATATACAGGGTGATGGTGTGAAAACATTCAGCCTCCAGTCACTTGAATGGGGAACCATTTAAAGATACTTTGCCTGTCTAGGAAGGGAAACAAATTGCTGGCTTCAGAATTTGAACAAAAATTGATAACCATGTTTATATCAGAAGGAAATGTTGTGCTCATTGTTGGCAAACAGTAACCAGTGGATCGTCTGATATCAACCGATATGTGACAGCATTTAAATGTTAAGATCTGTTCGTTGGCAAATGGTAGAATATATGTGGTTTTCCATCAGACTTTGAAGTTTTCATCATGGTTAAATTTGTTTTGTATACTGACATTTATTGTTGGATTTGTATCAAATAAAATGCAAGTCAGTACTGTAGACTATTAATTTTTGTTTTTACAAAGATACCACCAACAGTGTGGTAAAAAGTGTGTATTACTGTTGAAATTGCACTTCACCTTGAACACAAGCATTTACTCTTTACTCAGAGCCTGTTGCAAGTTCAAAAGAGTTTGTTGGTCAGTGCCAGCAACATCCTGTTCAGTGTTATGCTTATGGCCCACCAGGTTGCTTAGGTTATTTATGCAACCTTTTTATTTGAGAATTTTCTACAGAAAGAAGTCAGGTGGTTCAGGTTCTGGGGATCGTGGTGGCCAAGGTGACTCCTAACGATGTGATCACTGAATAAGTGGGTTTTCAGTGTATTAATATGTCTGCTCAAGTGGAGCCATTGTTTGTTTGTAAAGAACAAATTATCAGCACATAAACTCCTCTTGTGAAGAAAACCATGCTGTAGATTACAGCGTTGGCATGCAGCAGCTAGCCACCAGCACCAAGGCAAGGCAGTGAACTTGGAGCTGAACAACGCAGTGAATTTGGAAGCATGTGTTGTTTATGTTTGTCCCTAAGCTCCTGCCATGTATTAGCTGCTTGTTGAACTCTGAAGTTTCAGTATTTTCTTGAAAATGAATTTGTACCAGACTGTTGGAACTCATAAAAAATAATTTGGACTGCAGAGGGTTAAGGAAACAAGATTAATTACTCTGTGTACAAGAGCCCACCACTGTCTGCAACTTGATCCATATGCATCCATTGCAAATCCTCACACCTTGTTACAGTGATATTCAGTGTAATATTACTTTCTGTTGCATGTAATATGTTTGTAAATTTGTGGTTTGTTTAATGGTACATTGTAGTTCAGACTAGAGTGTTGTATGATAGGTTTACAGTGAATAGAGAACTAATTTCATATACAGTCCTTGCAGTTGGATTGTGGGACTTTGGGGGGGGGGGGGCATTTGTTATAACAAAATCCTCAAGATACATGGTCTGTATTTAATAATGAAGCCATTTTCCATCTGTACAGGCATGGTACCAACATAATGTTAGAACCCGAGGGAGCAACAATCTGCCTGCAGTAATGTAAGGTACAATGGACAGTACGAAGTGCAGTGCTATTATGTTCTATCCAAACAAAAGTGTTTAGGCGTTTCTTTGTTGCTGTGTGTGTTGTGACTAGACGTGGATGAATTCCTCATGTGATATCGGAAGTATGACACGCTGTTGCAGGATGAGAGTGTGCCATTGTGTTACTACATTTCAGTTAAGGAAGTTCTGGATCCATAGTTTCCACAGCAACATACTGATGGTAGTCCCTGTCACTTGGCCACTTCACTGTTTGTTGTTGGATTTCTTCTTATAGGTGTAGGTAAAGAGCGTTGCCTACATACCACCATAACCCAACCCCTTGCCAGACTTGTTCCTTCAGCTACAGTTACACCTGCCATGCTTATGTACATGTTTCCTGAAATTGAATACAGATGTGATGTGTGCTGCATCACTGATGGTGCTGTCATTGAGCATCTGTGAACTGTTACACCTAGGTCACTAAAATTTGACGGTAGAACATATGAAATTTTTTGACTTTCAGTCCTGTTCCTTTTTCTTCTCCAAGCAATATTTGTGTATTAAAATTATCTACATAAATTTTGTTCACCATAACTCTTAATTGGTATAGGGGCCACTCTGTTGGCTGGAAGACTGAGGAATTGCAGATCGATGATTCGTGGGAGGGTCGAGAGATTTTTCTTGTGTCCAAACGTATAGACTGGGTCCACGACTAGTGGGTTTATGTGGCTCTTTCCATGTGTAATGTGACCAGAGCCTGAAGTTCAGAATGCACCTCCATCTAGTGCTGAGTTAAGAATGCTTGCTATGATAACTGCACTCCTGATATGTTTCTATTACATGCACAGGGATGACTTTAGAAAAAACACACACACGCACACTTAAGATAATGGACCATATGTTTTTTATTGTAGCTTAATACATTTATTATTGACAAATGATGAAAACTTTAATAGCGAGTAAAAGCTGTGATATCTGACACTAGATGATCTGCAAGAAATTAACTGAGATGTCCATTACAGCTCACTCTTCCATCAACAATCAGGACCTAGCACCAATTCTAAGAGTTTGGCCACATATTGTTGTCTTGTTGTTTTAGTTCGTGCACAGGCCATATTATATAAGTAGTGGCAAAATGGAATAGAAAGTGTGGCAGGGAGAACAGGACAGGGCATCTAATGCAAAATTAAATGCTTACATTGATATGCGCACTAAGGTGTTCATTAAGTGCAATGTTCTAATATCCAGAAAATCAGAATATATAGCAACCCTTTGGTCCCAGGGGTGCTGAATGTTACCACATTTTTATCTGTGTTTGTTAACCGATCAGATACTCGAATCATGTTGAAAGTTTTCAGGTCTTCATTGCTATACTGACAGGCTGCCAGATTGTTATATGTAGGATCACTTGTTTGTTCTGTTGTTTTCGAGCAATGTCTTGCCTCCTTCTTCAGAGTAACCTGAGTTGGTTCAGGTGGTTGCTGAAATGATTTGGAGGAGATGTTTGAAGGCTGTAAGGATTGTGACCACTCAGGGCCTCAGAAGGGGAGAGGTGATTGATGTTGTACTTTACTGCTGGGAATTACCAAGTTTTAGGTGAGACAGTCAGGGTAACAAACAGTACTGTTCAGGTCCAGAGGTATACTGAAATGTGAAGATAGTGTGTGATGTTTTGTATGTAATGTTTATGTGTTTGGGCTGTAGCCTTTGGGAGTTAGTTTTAAGTAAAATACCAATGTGTTTGTAGAAATGAGTACCAGGAGCATTTCCTGGGGGTAAAGGTGGCCGGTGTGTAAGACTGACAACCTTATCACCATCCTGTGCCATTGACATGTTATCTGGGAACCTTAACTTCCTGGTACCCTCTGGGCCACTCCAGGCCTGTAACGGGACTGCTTTACTTTTTTTTTTACCAATATGTTTGTAATCCTGCTGTGCATTTATACATGAACAGTAATAAAACAGTTCAACACAACTTGTTTATTTAAAACCCTCAGCTGAGATTTTTAATATGCAGGTCATATTTGACTTACTGTTTATATAAATACCAATTTTCAAAACATTGCATCAAGGAGGAACATCTTTCAGTACTTACTGTGTGTGCAGATAAATATTATAAGAAGGAAGTCTTATCCTTCAATGTACAGTTTATTCATAGTGACCTAAGTACAGCAGCCTGTGAAGTAATGTAAGATAGTCTTTAATATGATAATTACATCTTACAACTCAGACTTCTTAAGGAATATGTGAGAAAAGATCAGACTTGAGGATATATAATTAGTATAAAAATTTATCTTTCAGGTGTGAGGATCAAATATCAGCAAATGGAAAACATATGGTGCCATCAGCAATCTCTGAAACTGGCATTGGTTTACAGTCTCCTGGTTCTGTGCGAGAAATAATTGCAAATGGAAGTCATACAGTGCAGTCAGTACACTCTGATACTGACATTGGTTTGCAGCCACCTAGTACTATGCCAGAAATATCAACACATGGGAATTGTTTGTTGCAATTAGCAAATTCTGACATTGAGACTGATTCACAGTCTCCTGATATGGTTCCTGAAATTCCAGCAGATGGGAACAATATGGTACCATTAGCAAGCTCCGTTGCACACGTGGTTTCACAGTTTCCTAATATTGTGCTTGAAATATCAGCCGATTGGAATAGTATGGTGCCATCAGCAAGCTCTGAAATTGTCATTGGTTCGCAGTCTCCTGATATGCTTGAAATATCAACCAATGAGAATAGTATGGTGCCATTAGCAAGCTCTGAAAGTAATACTTGTTTGCAGTCTCCTGATGTGCTTGAAATAGGCTGTAAAGTTGAACTGGAGGACTGTAAAATTTCGTCATATGACAATGTCTCTGAGGAAATTTTATCTTGTCCAAATCAGGATCAGATTGAACTGAAAGCAGAGCAAATAGTAGAGACCAGACCAAAAGTGGAAAGGGATCAAACACAGCTTTATCAGCTGCCTTGCTGTAGCTGTCATGTAGTGTTTGAAGCGGTTGCTGACTTAACAGAGCATGTTTTGTTCCACCATGGCAAAAATGTGTTTTACTGTCAGGTGTGCAAAAAACTTTTTTATGACTCAAAGACAGAGTCTGCAATTCATGTTGCAACACACAACCAAAGCAGCACAGAAAGGAACATATTACCTTGCAATGAGACTGCTGCTGCTGTAGAAGCATATGACAAATCAATTTATATTGAGTTTCTGACAGATACTAAAAAAATTTGCTATGCTGATCCGTTGGAGGAATCAGTGACACAAATGGTTTCAAATGGATGTCTGGAACAAAATGAAACGGCTGACAAAACAGGCGATACAGGTGCATCAAAGCAGTTGATGGAGGGTAGGAAATATTACACATGCAGTTTATGTGATCAGAAGTATGGTTCAAAAAGTTCCCTAGAATCACATATGGGCCTTCATTCAAAAGGCATTCAGAGTAGGTTATGTGATTTTTGTGGAGCAAAACTAAAAAGTAACACGGAATTGCTGGATCATATTAGTTCATTACACGGTAAAAAGAATTTCTTGTGCTCATATTGTCAGAAAAGCTTCTTGGATAAAGCTTCAAAAGAAGAACATGAAAGATTACATACAGGTCACAGCCTATTGAATTGTAGTCAGTGTGATAAGGTGTTCCAGGCAAAGTCTGTGTTCGACCAGCATATGAAAACACATGGAAAATATGATGGCGTGTTTAATTATAAATGTGATCACTGTGGGAAGAAATTCCAATTTCATTCCCTTTTTGCTTCTCATGTGAAGAAATGCATGAGTCTACAGCAGTATGACTGCTCAGTCCACAACAGGGGTTATTCTTGCACGTTTGATCTCAAAATGCATGAATTGCAATATAATCATCAGCTCACAACACTTTCAAGAAAAAAGAAATCGCAGTCTGTCAGATTTGGGGCCTCTGAAACATCAGTAAGAGGCAAGTATTCTGAAGTGGGCCCAGAGTTGAGTGTGATGAGAAAGGATTCCACTGATTTGAGAAAGAATGTCAGTAGGGATAAAAGTCGCAGTGTCAAAAGATCAAATGTAAAATTGTATGACTCATTCCGTTTTCAGTGCACAGAGTGTCCAAAGAAATTTAGTTTTTATACTGTTCTTGCTGCACACATGTTGAAACATAAAAAGGAAATGTTTAATTGTACTTACTGTGTTCAAAACTTTGGTGAGAGTGTTGAACTCCAGAAACATGTGTTGGAAACTCACCCAAATATTGCACGAAATAAACACATGGCTGTTTCACAAAAATTTCATGATGAAGCAGCAATAATGCTAGATGATAATGGTGGTGAATTAAATGACGCAGCAGTAATGTTAGATGATAATGGTGGCAAATTAAATGAAGCAGAAGTAATGTCGGATGAAGATGGTGGCAAATTAATTGAAGCAGCAGTAATGATAGATGATAATTGTGGCAAATTAAACCCATTTGCTCTTGAGTCTGTTAGTGCACAGAATAGTAATTCTTGCAGAGAACGTGGTCATACTTCACCAAAGAAAATTACCTGCACTGAACAGAGTAATATGTGTGATGGTAAAAGTGGTGATGATTTGAACATATCACAAGCGTTTAATTCGGGGGGAGGCAAAACTAATACTGACAGAAGCGATATGTTTGATACAAAGTGCAGTCTGGTAAAGGTTACTAAGAAAATGGAAGGTGATAGGGATGCTGCCATCTGTCACATTTGTGGAAAGTATTTCCAGCAGAAGTATGGATTAATTCGCCACCTTCAGTCCGTACATGAAAGAAGAAGGGATTTCAAATGCTCTTTCTGTAATAAAGGGTTTTCTGAAAAAGTAGGAAGGGATGAGCATGAGCGGATACATACGGGTGAGAAACCTTATAGATGTGACCTTTGTGACAAAGTATTTCGAGCAAAAGCTTTGCTTTACATTCACAAGAGGTATCATTTCAAAAGCCATGAATCATATCGTTTCCAATGCATGCATTGTCCCAAGAAGTTTCCTTTTCAGTCTGTTCTAACAAAACATATGAGGACACATACAGGAGAGCAACAGTATGCCTGTTCTCAGTGTGCTAGAGCTTTCTATTGCAAGACCAATCTTGCAAAGCACACATTGCGTCGCCATCCTCACACAACAGTAGATGCAGTAGTTGCAAGCACTGCTGCCCAGCAAAATGAGAATACTCTCTTAGCTGGAATAGATACCGAACAGACACCATCAGTGAATTCATGTGTAAGAAATGTTCCAGTACTGAAAGCAGATGTCTCGTTTGATGAGAATTGTGGGACACATGTAGTCCGTAATCAAAATACTGGCACTGTTTTAAAATCATACAAATGTGAAGAATGTGGAAAAATATGTTATGAAAAGAGGTCTCTGGAAGTGCATAAACTGATACATACGGGTGAGCGTCCACATACGTGCCCAACATGTGGACTACAGTTCCGACAGACTGGTGCCTTGTGTCGTCACCTTCGCAATGTCCATGAAGGCAGGAGAGATTATGCATGTAATGTGTGTGGGAAGAGGTTTGGTGAAAAGGCATCACGTGATGACCACTTAAGAATTCATACTGGTGAGCGTCCTTATGCCTGTGACATCTGTCCAAAACACTGTATATCCAAGACAGCATTGCTGATACATAAGAAAAGTCATTCAGGCACTTATCCTCATGAATGTATTATATGTGGTAAATGTTTTCGATATTCAGGGTCATTGATGCGACACATTAAGGTCCATACAGGAGAGGAAATACAGAAGCCCCACCAGTGCAAAGAATGTGAAAAATGTTTTTCCACAACATCAGAGCTGAAATCACATAAACGTACACACACAAAAGAAAAGCCATTCACTTGTGAACACTGTGGTAAGCAGTTCAAGTTTTGTGGAGCTCTACACCGCCATGTTAAAAGTCTGCATGAAGGCAGGAAGGATTTTTCATGCCATATTTGTGGAAAGTGCTTTTCTGAGAAAGTGGCTCGGGATAACCATGTTCGTGTACATACAGGTGAACGTCCATTTCGTTGTGAAATTTGTGGGAAGTGCTTCAAAACAAAATCTTCTGTTTACATCCACAAGAAATTTCATAGTGAAGTCTTTGTTGCATCATGTCCCACTTGTCAGAAACCATTCCGATTTCAATCCAGTCTGTCCATTCACCTGCGATCCCATACAGGTGAGAGGCCACACCCCTGTGACATTTGTGATAAAAGATTCGCCACCAATAGAGATATGTTGAAGCACAGAGCCATTCATTCAGATGACAAACCCTTTGAATGTGCCATATGTGGGATGGCATTCAGGTTGAAACGTTACTTGTTGAATCATCTGTTAAAGAACCATGGTACAGAGGAAACAAAGTAATGAAGTTACTGAACATTGTGAGTGTTGTAGAGAAAGTAGTAAATGACATGTATAATCTTATACATGAGTTAAATAACGGAAGTAAACTCTTCTATTCTAAGTGCATTTCATGTTACTTATTGTGTTGACAATGTGAATACATTTGGTACTATCTTGAATGTATGTTTACCGTTTTTGTTGGAGCCATGAGTACGTTATTGTAAGGATTACCTGTACTATAATAAAACAAAAAAAAAGAATACTTTTCATGCTCTGTACACTAAATTTACACTTTTGACCCAGTTCTACCCAGTCACATATGACATGCCTAACATTGCATTAAACCATTTGAATTGGTAATAAAATTTTAATAACAGTTCCAACAACTTTGGAACAATATGTGTTAAATGTGGTCAACATATGTGTTTCAGGACTCGCACAAGTGCCATCATCAGTATTGCCTGTGTTAACATATCGCAGACAAGTGATTGTATGCATGAAGAAATTGAGAGCAGATTGAGTACAGGAATTGCTTACTACCATTTTGTACAGAATGTTTTGTCTTTAGGAAAGAGACATAGCTGTTGATAGGATAATATTAAAATGTATCTTGAATGAATAGAACAGGAGGGCAAGCAACAGGTAAATTTGGCTCTAGATAGGGCCAAGTTTTGGGCTTTGGTGAATGTGACAAAGAACCTTCAGGTTCCACAAAATGCGGGGAATTTTTTGACTAGCCAAGGAGTTATTAACTTCTCATGAAGGGCTCGGTTGTATGGACCTTGTATATTAAGCGGATTAAGACAGTGAAAATTTGTTGACTAGTTGTCAAAGTGTTGAAGGATCTTATTCTGTGAGTCATTATCCAAGGGGAAGGAACCGTAAAGTGGTGCGATGTTCACTTTGAAATGCCAGTGAATCATGAAAGGATACAAATCATGTAGTCACTTTCTGACCACTGTATACTACTGGCAATGAAATGTTACAACAGAAACTTCTCTGTATGGAAAATACATAGGAGAGTCAAATGAAAACCTTGAACTTTTTACCACCTAATTCAGTGCAGACAGTTTCGGTACAGGTTTAATATTTTTTCAGCATTTTGCCAGATCTACTGTATACATGAAAGTAGATTTGGTAGTAGTAATGACTAGGCTCACTCTGTTTTCCAGGTCAGAAGAATCATTGGAGGAACAATTAAAATAACTTTGTCAAAGCTTGGAAGTCTTGTCGCTAGTACCATGTGGAAGTGTTGACAAAGAGTTTGTTATATTAACACCAGAAATTAAATTTGATAGGCTTAATACATGTGATAGTCAATCTGCATATGAAGTGTTCAACCTGTCTGCTTTTGAAGCACTTGGCATACACAGAAACTTTCCAGACAGGCAGAGCACATTGTTATTTGTTAGGGATGAAGGTGTTGAGGATCGGAACAATCCTTATGATGCAGTTCAGTCTGGAGATAAACTGGCAGGTTGCCTTTACCACCAAAAGAGTGACATGTTACTTGGCGGTTGTGACAGTGATTATAGCTACTATGTTGACGCAGAAAGTTATTATTACCCTGTCAAAGTCTGGCAAATACGAGACAAGGAGGCACCATCTCATGATCAGTACAATTGTCACCATTGTGGTAAAATGTTTTCCTCTACACAGTCATTTAGACATCACTTATAATTGATCACACTGAACTTAATGAATTAAGGTGTATATCCTGTAATGATACATTTGAATCCATCAGTGATATGCAGTTTCACAAGTCTGTTCACAATCAAAACACAGGTAGTGATGGACCTTATCCCTGTAGCATGTGTGGTAAGACATTTGGCATTTTCAGCATCTTAAGGAGTCATGAAAGAAGGGTTCATCTGAGCCATGAACACAGTAATCAAGCTAGTGACATGAAACACACTTGTAAAGACTGTGGTAAGGAATTTCAGTTTCAGAAATATTTAAAGAGGCATATGCTGAAGCATGGAGAGAAGAATTTTGTTTTTGAAACCTGTGGGTAAAGATTTGAAACTCTGTACATTCTAAAGCTGCACCAGGAGATTCACTCGGGAAGTGTGACCTTATGGTTGCAAGATTTGTGGCTCATCTTACAAGAGGTACAGGAATTTGCTGTCTCATGGACAGCAGGTTCATGAGATTTATGCTGTTGGCCCAAGAAAACTGAAAGACCCATTCACATCTCCTGATAAGTCAAAGAATGGACTTCTAGAACACTTTACGTGTGATGTATGTGATAAAACATTTTCGACATGAGGCAAAGTGGCGGTACATATGAGAACCCACACAGGGGAGTGCCCATTTCGCTGTGATGTCTGTGGCAACACTTACCCTGATAACAGCAGCCTGTACGTACGCCCTAAAGTGAAGGTAGGCAGCGACTAGAAAAGAGGTGCTTCCTGTGTGTTATATGCAGTAAAGCTTTTTCAATAAGAAATTACCTTGATGTCCATCGTCGGACACACATTGGGGAGAATCCGTTTATATGCACAATCTGTAACCGTGCATTTTCTCAGCTTACCTGTCTTATCAATCATACTGCTTTGCATACAGATGCTAGGCCATATGATTGTACTTTCTGCAGCAAGGCATTCCAACATCAAGGAATACTGTTAGTTCACATTCAAACACATACTGGTGAAAAGTCACACATACGTGAAATCTGCATTCGTGGCTTTGCTCAGCTGACTGACATGAAGAAACATTGTTTGAAGATTCATAAGGCACCTCCTCTGAAAAGGAGGTGATGGATTTGTGACAGAGCACACCACACTGCATGACTGAAATTAGTATGAGTCACCAAGTCATCACTTGAAGCATTTTATGTACACCAGTTCTGACAGGTCTTCTGGGATGTGATACTGTGTTGCTGAGTGAAGTGACTTCCAACATTTCAACTGTATATAGTGCCTTCATCATTGCAAGTCTTCTTCAAAACATCAGGAACCATTTACCCAATACCACATTGTCATATCTGTGAAGACTGGAATACTCGTTATCATGTGTGTTTGTCTTGTTGTTTTAACAGTGCACATTCTGATTTTAAGTTCAGTTAACCGTTCTTGTTGTAGCAGTTCAGTGTTGGCAAATTCTTTAATTTGTGTGTAAAGCCAAATTGAAACCAGTTGTTTCTGTACTGTGTTCTGAGTATCACTCTTATGGCATCCCACTATGTTCATGCCATGTGTTATCTACCTTAATGTGAATGTAATTAGGCATTCATAAAGTTTTGTTCTATTTTGTGTTAAGAAAAACTTGATTATAATTGATTCGTTACAGATGTAGCAGTGTTCTGCGTATATGAATTGTCTGATGAGAGCATCACATATGTGGTAACTTGCTGTAAGATTATTTGATAAAATAACCAACACAGTGCACAAATACAATACATAAAATGATTTCCTTTCTATTTACCTCTGCATGTTTCAACCACTTTGGTCATCTTCAGGAAGAATGCTGTATATTTATCGGAAGGTTCTGAAGTCAGCACTACTGATTATAAAAAAGAAATATGTGTAGTGTATTCTACTATGGCTTAAATTTGGGGTAATGTTAACAATCTTTCTTTTTGTTGGTCAGCATTATCATTTCTAGTAAGTCTGCTGAGTTGAAATATTTCTTTGCTCTAATCAGTAGTATCATGTCTTAAGAACATTCCTAGATATGTACACTGTTCCCCATGAAGGTGGCCATAAGTGGCTGAGACAAGTAGCACTAAATAAAAACATTATTGCATTTATGTATTTGTTGTTGTGTTAGTTATATTGTTAAATAAAACTGAAGTGCTGCTTCATATTGTATGATGCAGTGTGCTGAAGGATGTTTAGGTGGCCTGATGTCATATTTCTGTGGATCAAGTTTGTATTTTGTTTACCCACACAGTGTTCATATTCATAGTTTTATTAAATTCTGTGGATTTCACATCCAGTTACAGGGACTGTTTAGTGCAGGTGTGATATATGCACTGTGCATTAGAAATAAATTTAAGCAGCAAGGTTCCATAGTGCTGCACCATGCATTTACTTTTATACAGAAGAACTATGTTAAGAGGAACATGTTGGCACCTACTGGTATTACACACAGTGATGCCTTCATGAGTAATGTGGATGTAAAATGAGTTTTTTTAGACAGTGAAATAAATGTGTCTACTTAAGTTACTACCTGAACATACGCATGTTTTTGACACGTGTGATGGTAAATTAGAAAGTTTTGAAGTTGTCACAGTGGCAGTGCTGAAGATTCAAGTGTTGTAGTATGCGACACTGTGACACTGGATGTGTAGTTCTCAACATTTCAGAGGATCATTCAGTTTTACAAACTCACACCACATAGTTTATTTGGATGACCAATTGAAATTCACCCAGAATATTATTTCTGAATCTTATTGAAGCTAAGATTTGACCCTCAAGCAAAGTTATGTGAGTAACATTGTTTATTTAATTAGGATTTAGACTGATTAAAACCAATTAGGTTTATACCAGTCCTCTTTGATTCCGTAAATTTATTAGAATAGAGGGGAAGTGACTGAGAAAAAAAAAAGGGATTTCTGAAGCTTTCATTCAAAACTTCTATGAGTGTGAGGGACTCTGGTATATTTAATCTGCATATATGTGCCCATATTGTGGTAAGTACTTTGATTCTTGTCCTGTTTCCATTTGAGCTGTCAATTTTAGGCCCCTCTATGCTCCTCATGTTTTTCTTGTTCCACTTATGAATATTGTACAGATAATACTGATCACAAGCTGACATGTGTTAGAGCAACTGCAGAGGTTACATTTGCTATACCCAGTGGCACCAGGTGTTTTCAGTATTGGTGTTACTGTGCATAGTTATTTACCAGCCAACTTTTTCTGACAATAAGTCCCTGCTCAACAGTATCACACCTTTGGCAGTAGTAATCACTAGGCACAATTTATTTTACAGGTTTGAAGAATCTACAAAGAATCAAATAAAAGCATTTCAACAGATTACAGAAGATTCTTCATGTCATATCTGCAGTGGTGAAGATGAGCATCACGTAATGGCACAAGTGTATTTCATTGGGCGAGGATCATGTGATAACCTGTCTGCATGTGAAGTGTTTGGTTTGCAGGCAGTGAAGCATGGATCAGTAGCATGTGACACTGACACTCTGGGAAACAGTATCAGCACTGAAGTTTGTCAGGATTCAGACTTACAGATACACATTTCAGACAAGCAGTCTTTGCAACAGCAGTGCTCTAGCAAGGAATTTGCCTCACTTTCAGTTTGTAAACAGCATCTGGAAGCAGATCTTGTAAATATTAATGAGTTTCAACCTGAAATGTGTGAGGAAGTATTTCCCTCAGAAGATGAAATGCTGTCCCATAAGACAATTCATAATCCGGGTGTGTGTAGAAATTGTGGAGAAAACACCCATCTCTGCCACACATGTGGTAAAACTTTTAACACTGTCAGTAAGTTGAGAAGTCATGAGAAAAGGGCACATGAGGACACACCCAGCAGACACATAAATGAAAAGAAACAAGTCTGTGGAGTCTGTGGTAAGGAATTTCATTTTACCAAATATCTGAAGAAACATATGTTGAAACATGGTGAGAAAAACTTTGTCTGTGAAGCATGTGGGAAACAGTTTGAAACTAAATACATGTTAAAGATGCATCAGGAGTGTCATTCTGAAGATCGTCCATATATTTGCAACATCTGCAGATCATCGTACAAGAGGTACAGGAATCTTCTCGCTCATGAACAGGAAGTACATGGAATTTTTTCATTAGGACCAGGAAAAGAGAAAGAGTCTTTAAGTTTCTCTTGTGATGTGTGCAAAAAGGAATTTACTACACAGAAAAGGTTGGTCATTCATATGAGAACTCACACAGGCGAACGTCCTTTCCATTGTAAACAGTGTGGTAATCGATACACTTCACGGAGCAGCTTGTATGTTCATCGCAGAGTGGTCCATGAAGGCAGGAGGTGTGTTCAGAAGGGAGTTTTCTTGTGTAATGTGTGCAGTAAAAGTTTTGCAACCAAACAGTGTCGTGATGTACATGTCCGAACACATACTGGTGAAAAACCTTACGTTTGCAGTATCTGTAACCGTGCTTTTGCTCAACGAGCAAGTCTTGTTCATCACACTGCATCCCACACAGATTCTAGACCATATCCATGCACTCATTGTGACAAAGCATTTAGACGTAGGGAGACACTTATCGTCCACATTCGCACACACACAGGGGAGAAACCTCACGTTTGTGATGTATGTGGACGGGGATTTGCCAAATTGTCTCACATGAAGAAACACAGGCTGAAGATTCATAATTCTCTGCAGTCAAAGAAACAATAACTGGTTCTGTGACACTTCAGCCTTGAAGATAATGGTGGTATATTCCTTTGACATATGGGGAATTAGTAACCCTGGTGATGAGTGTGTCAAACCAGAAGCTGTGTTATCTCCAAACTGAAACTGCTTAGGAAGTTTTTTAATATTCGTCATATTAAATTGCTTAGGAAGCATCTGTAATTGAGTGACAGTGGCTAAACACTGTGTTGAAATTGAGGACTGTTAAACATCTTGCATTTCTCTAGTACATAATGTCAAGACACAGAGGCTGGTATTCTGAAATATATTGCATGTGGAATTAAACAAAATGATGTACTTGTAACACTGACACAGTGTGAGAATATCAAATGGTAAATTTTTTGTTTTATGCGTATGTAGTTGGCTGTTTTATGTGGATGTTTCTCTTAAATAACTGTGATAGAATTCTACATATTTTCCATATACATACATAGTTTTTTTATACATGTATACAGTGTACGTATGGTGTATTGTTAATCCCATATCTTTGTGTCAAGATACTAAGCAATGTTTAATTGCATGCAAACCTTGTACAGTACAGAAGTCATAAGAAAGATGGATTTATAGTCATATTCTAGTTATTATTTGTTTCTGTAGTTCTTAAGGGAGGTTACCTGAGTTGTGACACAGTGTTCATGTCTGGGTGTGTATTAATTCTGTAAAAAATATCACTGGTGTTTGAAGTTTACATTCTGAGTGTAATATAATACTGTAGTTACCCATGTTGAATTTTTTTTTGTACATCATTCATGAAAAAGTATACCTATACATTTAATTCGTAGTATACTTAATTGTTGGGGTTGGGAGGGGGGTGCTTTCTGTACATGTAGTGATTGTAAAACCAATGATGCTTGCCAAGTAACATTTCTCTTCACTGAGAGGAACATTTTATTCTGTCACAGAATGTCAGTAGCATTCCTTCATGAGACATACCTGTCCTGTTATTGTTGAAGATACAAATTGAGGGTTTTTACATTTGGACTGACTGTAGCAATGTCTTTGTATAGTTTTTCTATGTCTTTCACCTTTGCATAATTAATGCATAAAATGTCTTGCTACTTTCTAATGGGTACAGCTTTGACCAAGATGGTATGTTTAGTTGTTGCTTATCTACGCGTAGATCTGAAAACCTTGGTGAGCAATTGCATAGGTTCTGTCAAAAACATGAGACTGTGCTTCAGCTGAATGTGTTTTTAACAGTAATACATTGCTTACTGTTTGTACAATGCAGTCTGACTTCGTCCTGCACCACCATGGCAAATGTCAAGGCTGTTCTTATAAGTAAACATCTGTACATATTTTGTTTTTAATTTTTTTGAAAGAATACCAGTTTCATCTCTGGATGCCTATTACCTGCTACTCTGTCTTCCCTGTAATTCAAGCACAGTTATCAGTGTTCTGTAGGCTGCTTGATCAGTTATCACCTTTTTATAAACTGGATGCTATTGGATACATCTCCTTCTTAAGATCTCAGACATTACAGCACCAAAAATTTGTGTGCATGCATGCGCGCGTGTTTTTGTGTATGTGTGTGTGTGAGAGAGAGAGAGAGCAACACTTGGCAACATACATTGTGCATTTGTGAAGTTGCCTGTGGTGACAGATCATTGAGAAGTGTGTAGTTTTCAATAAGATTGTTTTGGGGACATGCAAATGGCATGAATTATTTAGCATTGATGAAGACAGCAGTTAAATTATTGTGTACTGTGCATGTGAATTTTATGTGGTGACGTGTCCCAAACGTGCCTGATATCAGTGCATGCACTGGAATATACAGTGCGCTGTATGATCTATCAGAATCTCAAATTAGACAATGGTAATGACATTTGCTTTTTGTTGGTTGTAACTTTTTTTCAGATTGGAGTATATTGTTATTCTTGCTTAAGTATAGGTGGTGCAGGCAACACAGGAATTACCAAAACTTCCAATTATTTTAATAGTAATATAATATAATAATAATAAGTAAAAGATTAGAAAATTGCTGTACAGTCTCTTTATGTGTTGAAGTATATGTATCATACATAGTAGAAAACCCTCTTCACAGCGTCAACTAGATACCATGGTGGCAGGCCCAGAGAAACCTCAAATATTGCTGTCTTTGGATATAAGATAGTGTGCACTCCAGTAAAAAGGTAGCCTGCCATTCATTTTCAGGGTACACTGCACAGTGGCACGTTGATCTTCGTATTTGCCATTACCGGAACCTCGTTTCTGAAATACAGAAACTTTTCTAATTGCCTCTTGTTTTGGTGACAGTGAAGGTATTTGTCTACAGGAGAAGTGAATTAGTGGAATCCTATAATCTGATAACATGATGTGATACCATGTTTGATGGGGAAAGGTGTTTACATACAGGAGATGTGCATTAGTGAAATGCAATAACATTATAACATAATTGCATTTTCCTGTACTAGATCATGGATATTGAATTACTGTTATTAATTGAGAGCCATACACACAGTACCATTTAAATCACATAAAACTCAGGCAGAAGGTCAGTGTGAGGCTTTGATTTACAGACCTCATTAAAATTAAGATGTTGTAGCTGCTGTAGGAAAGTTAATATTCTATTATATAATCTGTTTAGGTTTATTTTCAATGTTTCCACCAACCTGTCTGTAGATAGAATCAGAAGCACTGGAGTAAAACGTTGTACTGCTGAAGTGCAAACTGCAGTTGAGATTATCCTATGACCAGTTCTGGTTGTACCGTCTCCCCAAAATGTCACAAGTATTAGCAAGGAATATAAATTGTTAAGTGAAAGAAAGTTCTGACATTTTCTTCACATATCATTCAAGCAAAAGGACTGTGATTTATGCCTTTAGTTATAGAAGTTCCTTGTTTTGAGAAGTACCCAGACTTTGTTTCCCTGTACAACACCAATTTGCAGTCTGTCCCTGCACTTCGTTGTGTGTTGTCTTATTAACAGACTACTAATGCTTTTATGCAGAAGCTGATGTATGGTAGAAAGACTGAAGAGAGGACGTTTTGCTACATCCATTGACAGCAAGTTTTTAAAAGTGCGCATATCATTTTGGATAATTATTACTTCCATATTTGAGGTGCCATTGGTTACATATTCAATATTTTTGTGTTTGTTTCAAACCAGACAATTAACTTACTAGTATGGAATTACAGCTTTGCCATTAGTAATCACTAGACACAATTTATTTTACAGGTTTGAAGATTCTGCAAAGAACCAAATAAAAACATTTCAACACAGTACAGAAGATTCTAAGTATCAGATCTCCAGTGGCGAAGATGGGCATCATGTAATGGCACGAGTGTATTTCATTGGGCGAGGATCATGTGATAACCTGTCTGCATGTGAAGTATTTGGTTTGCAGGCTTTGCAGACTGAGTCAATACCATGTGACACTGACACTCTGGGAAACACTGCCACTGAAATATTAGTTAATCGTACTGTTAGTACTCACTTTTACCCTGGTTTCAAAGATAACAAAAGTCACTCAAACAAACAGTATTCACAGTGTCAGTTCTGTGGTAAAGAATTTGTCTTATTATCCTCCTATAAACAGCATATGAGAACTGTTCATGCATATGTTAAACAGTTTAGGTGTCAAATATGTAATGAGGTATTTTTATCGAAAAACAAACTGATCTCCCACAAAACAGTTCATTGTAACACAAGTGTTGGTGGAAAATATGAAGTTTTTACCCACCTGTGTCATACGTGTGGGAAAACATTTAACACTTCAAGTAAGTTGAGAAGCCATGAAAAGAGAACACATCAAGACTCCCCTAGCAAACAGATTGCTGACAAGAAACAAATCTGTGAAATCTGTGGTAAGGAATTTCAATTTACCAAGTACCTGAAGAAACATATGTTGAAACACGGTGAGAAAAATTTTGTCTGTGAAGCATGTGGGAAACGGTTTGAAACTAAATACATGTTAAAGATGCATCAAGAGTGTCATTCTGAAGTCCGTCCGTATATCTGCAAAATCTGCAGATCATCCTACAAGAGGCACAGAAATCTTCTTTCTCATGAACAGGAAGTGCATGGAATTTTTTCTTTAGGACCAGGCAAAGAGAAAGAGTCCTTAAGTTTTCCATGTGATGTGTGCAAAAAGGAATTTACTACAAGGAAGAAAGTGGCCATTCATATGAGAACTCACACAGGTGAACGTCCGTTTCACTGTGAAGAATGTGGGAATCGATATACGTCACGGAGCAGCTTGTATATTCATCGCAGAGTGGTCCATGAAGGCAGGAAGTGTGTTGAAAAGGGAATTTTCTTATGTGATGTGTGCAGTAAAAGTTTTGCAACCAAACATTATCTTGATGTCCACCTCCGGATACATACTGGTGAAAAACCATACGTTTGCAATATCTGTAACCGTGCTTTCACTCAACGAACTAGTCTTGTTAATCACACTGCATCCCACACAGATTCCAGACCATATCCATGCACTCATTGTGACAAAGCATTTCGACGTAGGGAGACGCTCATCGTCCACATTCGCACGCACACAGGGGAGAAACCCCACATTTGTGATGTATGTGGACGCGGATTTGCTCAACTTACTGACATGAAGAAACACCGGCTCAAGATTCACAATTCTCTGCAGTCAAGGAAACAGTAATTTATTCTGAAATACATGTAATTGAGATGCAGTGGCTAATCACTTTACTGAAATTCGTAACTTCAGTGTTTTTTATTTTTCCATTACTAAATGTCATGTAACAGTGCCAGATGGCCAGTAATAGAATATTTATCATCTTAATGAAAGATATTTACTTGAAATAGTTATGTAATTTATGTTTTTCTATATATGTTTTGTTTTGTGCAAATGGTATCATCATTTTTGAGGTTAGGCAGTCTTCCTTCAAAAAAAAAAGTGCATGCCATGAAAATCTGAGATGTAGTTGTTAACTGTTGTATGTATGAGAAATGTGTAGGTGTTTGTAATCTAGCTTGTTCAGGAGAGGGTAAATTAGTGGTCCGTCATGTGACTAGGCTCTACATCTGTATTTGTGTACATTGTTTAAGTATTAATTGGCATATGTGTACTCATGTGTATTAATTCTAATACTCTTACTTAACTTGCACATTTTACAGCCCTATGTTGAGCATTATATCAGGTGCTGAATTATGTCTGATCTGTATTCTGAAGCCTTGAAGACAGGATATGTACTTGGTACAGTGACCAGGCTGCGTATCGTTCCTGGTGGGGATGAGATTTTTCTCTTCTCCAAAACGTACAGACTGTTTCCAAGACCCACCCAGCCTCCTGTTCAGTGGGTACTGGGGGCTCTTTCTGCAGGGTAAAGCTGCTGGGGCCTGAAGTTGATGGCTCCAAGTAGTGTCGAGTTTAAGAATGGGTGGATGTGTACCTCTGCTCGCCTTGTATATCGCACAGCAACAACATTACTGTTTTTATTTTCTCCTACCAATGGCTTTCCATACAGTTCATTGCAGTAAGATACATGTCCCCTGTGCATCAAGTATGTACAGATCATCAGGTGGCAACCTGCTTGGGTTTTGTTAGGAGTGTGGTGTTAGGCCTGTGATTGACACCAGCATTTCCACACCATTACGCCTGCTACTACACATGGAAGACTGATATTTGGTATCCCACATGCATGTAGGCCATCAGGTGCACTGGAGCCCTGATACGTCACTAAAGCGCAGCCATAATATTAGTTACTTGTGTGTTGGAATGTTTTCTTCCTGTTCCAAAGTCCACCAAAATTTTTCAGAAGATACAAGTGGCAAGAGACAAATACACTGTATTTGTAAGGAGTTTTATGTTATATGAATGCAGTGGTGCCAGTATATTTTGAATGTAAGAATTTTTAATGTCAGTGTTTTGGAATAATGTACAGTTGTGTTGCAATTTTTGCCAGTAGTAAATAGCAGGCCACTTTGTTTTCCAGGTGCAGCAAGTATGCAATGAAACAAATCAATGCATTGATTTCGGCTAGTGGGGTTTTTTCATCCCACGAGGAAGCGACTACCGAAGAGTATACTTTAATAACCAAGGATACTCTGCAGCCTGCTGTCCAGGAGCTATGTGACGACCTGTGTGCTTATGAAGTATTTGACTTACTTGGATCATGTGCTAATCATAAGGAACCAAAGCAACTGGAATGTCTGGATTTAAACTGTGATATATTTGTCAGTGATCACAACTATGTTGTAAGTGATGACTGTAGTGGGGAGCTTTTGGACATGAGTTTTGAGAGTAAACAGAAGTCACAGCCCTGTCACTGCCAGCATTGTGACAAGGTTTGTACATCTGCCACATCTTTGAAAAAACATTTGAAAGAGGAACACATATACCTCAAGGAGTTTGTTTGTAGAAGCTGTAATGCAGCTTTCATATCTAAACAGTTGTTAGAGGTTCATAAAGCAGCACATAATTCAAACATTTGTAGTGATAATGAAGAAGATGTTCACTTATGTCATACTTGTGGGAAAATGTTTAACACATCAAGTAAGTTGAAATGTCATGAGAAAAGAGTTCACCAAGAAATTCCTGCTGTGCAAGATTGTGATAAGAAGCATATTTGTGCAGTGTGTGGTTTGGCCTTTCAGTTTAAAAAATACCTAAAGAAGCATATGTTAAAACATGGAGAAAAAAACTTTGTGTGTGAAACATGTGGGAAGAGGTTTGAAACTAATTATAAATTAAAAATGCATCAAGAGTGTCATTCAGAGCAGCGACCTTATGTTTGTAAAATCTGTGGGTCAGCTTATAAGAGGCACAGGAATCTTCTGTCCCACGAGCAGGAAGTGCATGGAATATTTTCATTAGGACCTGGTAAAGAAAAAGAGTCTTTGAGTTTCCCATGTGATGTATGCAAAAAAGAATTCACAACACCAAAAAGAGCAGCTGCACACATGCGGATTCATACAGGAGAACGTCCATTTCATTGTGAACAATGCGGGAACACATTCAGGATCTACCAGTCACTCATGGTTCACCGCCGAGTGGTTCATGAAGGCAGAAAAGTGTATGGTAACAAGGGTCTCTTTCCATGTCACATATGTAGGAAGATTTTCTCTACAAAGCATTATCGGGATGAACACATTCGTATCCACACTGGAGAGCGGCCGTATGTTTGTAAGATATGTGGCAAAGCGTTCACACATGGAACTAGCCTTGTTCAGCATACTGCATTGCACTCAGATGTTAGACCATATCCATGCAAATTGTGTGAAAAGGCATTCCGGCGTCGTGAGACACTAATAATACACATCCGCACCCACACAGGTGAGAAACCATATGTATGTAATATTTGTGGTCGAGGATTTGCTCAGTTGACTGACATGAAGAAACACAGGCTGAAAATACACAACATTCCACATCAAAGAAAAATATAAGTGTTAATTAAATTTTTAATTGACTTAAGTGAATTTGTAACAGACTTTGATCATGAGGTTTTTAATGGTTGATATGAATGAATTTAATTTGTAACACAGTTCAGACTACGAATATGGGTTAGTTTTGGTGTCATGATTACCTGATTTCCTTTCAGACAGTTCACAGATGTATGTTTAATTACAATATGAAAAGAAAGAAATGTGGTTTGATAAATGTGCAATTGTAGTAGTCTTGGCAGTAGAAATTTCAGTACAGTGTGCTTGCTTGCAGCTGTCTTTACTGCAAATATATTTTACTTAAAATTGTATTTTGATTAATAATTGTGAAGTACAATTTCAAGGAAAGTTTGATGAAGTTTTTTTTTCCCCCATTCAAGTTATATGTAATAAAGTTTCTCAATAAAAGAAATTCGTGGGTATCATCCATTTACTGTTTTTCACCCCCTGAAATTTTCCTGCCAGTAATGACAATATTGTGCTTAATTTCTGTGTGCATAGGAAGCAGAGAATGACCTGTTTTCATTTAGTTTATTGGTTAGTAACTGCTGTTGATTGATGAATTACTTCATGTGTTTGTGGTAAGAGAATGGTTTTCTTTGTCTGATATTGCTAAGATGATTATATCAAGGAATATGGGTTTGGTGGGGAAGGTAGAATGCACAGAGAAAGGAAAAGTGGAGGAAAACTGTCATTTGAAAGCTATAAGAATCAACAGAGAACCAGGGTTTGAGGGGGATTGAAGGTTTCAGTTTGATTAAACCAACTGCATTTGGTGTCCCTTGTGATTGAAGGAATGAATCCTCAGGTTTGGAAAATCATGAAATGGTTGACTGGCTAAGTGTCCATCAGCTTTTCAAGGCGAGTAGTGTACTGTGTGCTTAGTTGTCCTTTGTCGCATGTTCCCATTGCATTTTTTTGACAGTATGTGCAAATCTTGTATGTAACCTTGGAGTTGTTTAAACTAATGTTAGATACAAATATTTTTAAATAGGCGGAAGAATGTCATTTCTGCCATAAACTTGTGTGCCATTCACCCACGGTGGTTCCTGTTTTCTTGAGAGACCAGTTTACCTGCCAGTAAGTAACATGCCACACATCTCACTGTATGACAAATAGAATGTTTAGGCTACACTGTAGGTGTTTTGGGAATGGCATATCTTTGTCTATCAGACCCAACCTAGTAGGCCTTAATTTTCATAGCATGAGGACAGAGACTGATGGTGTTTTATTAATTTTCTGTTACTGCTATTAAATTTTAACCCATGACAATGAGCAAAGTCTGTGAAGTAGATAACTAGAACTACTACTATCCTCTCCTAGTCTGTGAAAGGAGAAGTGAAATACTCTGAATTCTTCCTATTATTTAACCATTCTTTTTGAGTTTTAGTTAGAGAATAAATTTGTTGTTTTAATGCATTTCTTAAGTTTCTTATTGAACCTGTTTTCTTGTTTTCTGTAGGTTTTACAATTTACAGGTCTAAAGAAGAAACTGTGTAATTTTTGCCATATTATGGAGACGTTTGTTATCCTTATTGTTTCAAAATTTCCCTTCCAAGTTTTATGGGTGTTTCTTCATCTCCCAGTCAATAATTAACTGTTTACCAACACAGGATGTTCATAATATAATTGCACAGGCACAGTCAACCTCAACAGTGTGCACAGCAGTGAACAACCTGGTCACTCCTCCTAAGTAGTTATGCAGTAGTAGCTCTTTATTTTTTTTATTTAATGCAAAATTTATGTGTCTTTATGTACATTATAATAATTATGTCAAACCCTTACTCTGAGTGGTTGTCTGAATGTTATGTTTCTGTGAAAGATAAGATATTCACACAGTGATTTTTCTGAGGATTCAAGTCTTCTGTGATGTGACACTGTCATTGGGCGAGTGGTTCCTCACTCTTTAAAGAATTGTGGTACAATTCTTTCCAGTGCCCAGAGCCACACACCCAACAGCACAGTGATGCATACCAGAACACATGAATTCACATACCATTCTTGTTTGTAATATTATAAGTATATATTTTCTTCACATTGGCTGGTAGACATTGTCAAATAGAAGCAAAAACCACACTTGGATGTTCTGTTTAAAGCTGGTGTGCACTTTGCCATCATTTATTGTTTGGTTAACATTTAAGACCCACTGTGTATAATCCAACAGTAATGCCTTTGACATTTTGAAGTATTTTTGATAACGATTGTTTGCTTTGGTTGGATGTGTACTGAGAAGTGTCAGAGTTGAAAACTGATCTACGGTAAGAAATGCCTGAAAGTTTCTGTATTTTGCCATAATTAATAAGCAAGTACAATTTTTTTCCAGGTGCAGCAGTTTATCAAAACAAATCAAACTAGTCCACCATGCAAAGGAGCACACAAACTTGGCTACAGGAGGGTCCAGTAAAGTTGGCAAAGATGTGCCCCACCTGGCTGAACAAGAGCCTCTAGATGACCTTTCTGCTCATGAAGTTTTTGGAGATGAAACTGTTTCACAAAATGAACAAAGCAACAGTGATTGTGATGTGGTTTTTAAAAATTCTGAATTTAGATACAACTGTGATAAAAATATTGTTTCCCTTGAGAGTTGTGTGAAAGACAATGAATCCATGAATAAGGAGGTAGAAAATTTTGAAATGCAAAACACAGAAGTACAGCTTTATAAGTGTCAGCACTGTGGGTGGGAATTTGGTTGTACATCTTCATTGAAACAGCACCAAAAAACAGATCATAAAAAACTTACTGAATACAGATGTAGGGTTTGTAATGAAGTGTTTACATCCAGAAATAAAATGCAGGCTCATCGAACCAGTCATGATCCTAGTGTTTGGAATGATTTAGAGACATCACATCTTTGTCATACATGTGGGAAGACATTCAACACCTCAAGTAAACTGAGATGTCATGAAAAGAGAGTACATCAGCGTATTCCTGTTGTCCTCAGTGAGAAGAAGCATATCTGTGAGGTTTGTGGATTGTCTTTCCAGTTTAACAAATACCTCAGGAAACACACATTAAAGCATGGAGAAAAGAACTTTGTATGTGAAACATGTGGCAAAAGATTTGAAACTAATTATAAATTAAAAATGCATCAAGAATGTCATTCAGAGCAGCGGCCTTATGTTTGTAAGATCTGTGGGTCGGCTTATAAGAGACATAGAAATCTTCTGTCTCATGAGCAGGAAGTGCATGGCATATTTTCATTAGGACCTGGCAGAGTGAAAGAATCTTTGAGTTTTCCATGTGGTGTATGTAAGAAAGAATTCACTACACCGAAGAGAGTGGCGGCACATATGCGTACACACACAGGCGAACGTCCATTCAGTTGTGAACATTGTGGCCACGCCTTCAGGATATACAGCTCTCTGTTATTTCATCGGAGGGTGGTTCATGAAGGTCGCAAGGTGTATGGCAATAAAGGAGTCTTCCCGTGTGAGGTGTGTGGCAAAGTCTTTTCAACTAAACAATACAGGGACATCCACCTCCGAATACACAAAGGAGAGAAGCCATATGTCTGTAAGATTTGTAATAGAGCATTCACTCAAAGGACCAGTCTTGTGAACCATTCTGCACTTCACTCAGATCATCGACCCTATCCATGTCATCTCTGTGAGAAAGCATTTCGTCGCCGGGAAACACTTGTCATTCATATCCGCACTCACACAGGGGAAAAACCGCACATTTGTGAAATCTGTGGCCGTGGATTTGCTCAGCTGACAGATATGAAGAAACATAGGTTGAAGATTCATAATGTTGTTATACCAAGGAAGAATTGAGTTCCTACATTAGTTCCTTAATGGTAATGTGTGCCAGTTAACTGACAAGTCAGGATTATGATGGAATTATGTGTTGTTTAACATGAGCTGTGTACACTTGCATTGAATGAAATGTATAATATTTGACAGTTTCACCGTGCAGTATCCTCAGGTAGCATACATATATTTACGTGTGTGTGTGTGTGTGTGTGTGTAGTTTACAATTACATAAGAAAAGAAATGTTAGAGCTTCATTATGTAATTTCAAATTGAGTTATAATGATAGGGTAACAGACTTGCAAATAATATGTACTCAGTCTGCACTGTGAACTTCTTTAAACTAATTACTACACAGCAAAGTTTTGTCCTGTATGAAATGTAAACATTAGACATAAATAAAATGTTATGTGAAAGTTGTAACATTTCGCTTATTACATAGGTAACTTTTTATATTTGAAGAGGATTTCATTGACAGAATGCAAATTTAGCTCATTATAGCAGAAATAAAACTTGTTCAGCAGAATGTGACCTGTGGCACTTCCCACTGGTGTGCAATTTTTGTACATGAAGCACAAGCCCACAGTTCATATTTTGCTGAATTACATGTTAGTAATGTGAGTCTTCTGAGTAAAGTGAACAAACACACCCAGTAGTTGTCTGATGTCTTGATATAAATTTTTTCTTAGACAATTATTCATCTGTCAAGACATATTCTTGTAATGGAACATAGAGGTTCAGGATTCAAGTTGGAATGTGGCACTATTTCAAAGGACCATAGCAACTTCATCTTCAAGGTCAAGCAGTCCAAGACTAATTGGACTGTTTGCCATTGATAATGAAGGTGACATGATCCATGATCCTTAAAAGTGGTGGGAACTGTTCATCCAACATCGCAGTTTCACACCTCAGAATATGTGAATCCTCAGCAACACTCCTGTGTGAAACTCAACTTTCACGACAAGGAGGTTCACCACTGTCAACAAAAGTGATTAATTTTGTAAGTTTCTGATCATAAGAATAATCGCTTCATAGACTTAAGTGAGCTGCATAAAATTAAAGGTAACACTTCTTAAAAACAACTTTTCTATTTAATGTTTTATGTGACCTGCATGCAGTTCAAATTTATACCCAGCTGAAGTGCCATAAAGATAGGGTGCCCTGAGAAAAGCCTGTGACATATACGTTTTAGATATCTGTGGTACTACTGTTGTGCAAAGATGTGGGAAACATTACAAAGGAATTTGTGTGTATGTGTTTTTGAGTGTTTGAATGCACACTTGTTTTACTGTCCTGTTTTATGTAACTTCATAATGCAAGACAAGTGAAGGAATCTTGGAATTCAGATATGGTCTCCATAATCCTGATGACAACCATCTTAATTTCCACTTATGTGAAAACCTTGGAATATCATATGTAGTAAGTACGTTCATCTTGAAATCTTCCTCATAATGTAATGGTTATGTTACCTGCAGTGTAAATACAAATTGTTTGTGTCATTTGTTCTGTAACACATAAATGTGCAATAAGTCATATGAGGATGTTAATTTGAAAACCATATATGTCCACTTGGTAAGAATTGAGGTACATGTATGAAAATATGGATGGTAAGGATCACTAGTATCGGGTACAGTTGATTTAGTAATTTTGCCAGTAGTCCCAGCACTGTAGGTTAGATAGTTGCAGCGCTGTGTTTCACACACATTGTGTAATAAACAACTCACTGACTGTCAGAAGTACAGACGTGTCTTTTTGAAGAAAGTTCCTCATTTGCAGTAGATCTGTGTAATATCTCAAATGCACATATATGCCACTTTCCTTGTTCAATACAAACATTATGTGGATAATTAAACTCCTCTATTAGACATGTCGTATCACTGTTACGAGAGTTCACTGAATCCTGCACTGTGTCAAGTGCAGTAAAATATAGTACAATAAAATGTGTCCATCACCCAGCATGCTGAAGTGCAGTAAGAAAGTTGGCATTTAAATTAACTCATCAGACAGCATGAAGATAAAATAAACTTAAACTGTGTGGCAAAGGGTTAAATGTGTGTCTGTGCACACATGCAGCATAGTCACATCCGTGTTATCAGCTGACTACAAACCTGTATAGCATGCTCCTTACATGCTGCCCATTATCGTAATGTTACTTATTTTAGATAACAACTGCATGCCAATCTCATTCATGCTCATCAAGGTGAACACCCATATGGGCATGTCATGTGTATTTATTGTTATGCCTCATGATGGGTCCTTCTTTTTTCACAGACCTCTTGCTGCTTTTAATTCAAGGACCTCAATTTACTGTTATGTAACATTCTGTCACATTTTATATAAAAGGCAAGGTTCACCCTAGAACAGCCTTTGAAGGCCCAGAGGGTGAGTAGAGGTGTAGCTCTACTCTTTCTTTAAACTAAGAGCTAGATGGTGGTGGGTGGTCAACGCCACACCCAGGCAACTTTATCGCCAGGAGGAGACCTGGCACCCATTTTATAGCAGGCTGAGTGGGTCCCAGGGACAAACTGGACAGGTGCAGAAAATCTTACCCCCCCCACTGGGGTTCGATTCCCGGACCGTTTGGCCGTAGTGAGATGCTATACCGACTGAGCTGTCCCGGCCAACATCACATTTTGTATTATAAAGCATACATAATGAACTGTAGTGTACCTTAGAGCTTAGCATGCTGGAATCCAGTGGGGGGGCATTTACTTTACTGCTCAGTGGTGTCAAGGCAGTTGTATTGAAGGTTAAACCAAGTTGTGTTTTGGTGTGTTGTTACAGAATGTCTTCATGTAATTATCACCACACAGCTTGAAGCTGAAAATACAAACAACAGGCATAAAAATTCTAACACAAATGTTGAGATCTTTCTGGAGGCCAGTACATCACTTAGTACTACAATAAGTCCCTGTGAATCTTCTGAAGTGATAGTCTGTATTGGAGTACCGAAGTTATGCATCCCCAAGAAAATAGCAAAGAAAACACCTGATCTGTGGAATACATCTGGCAGTGCATTAAGAGAAACTTCGGATGGTTTCACAAATGTCTATTCTTGTTCTGCTTGTGATGTAGGTTTTGTATCATTTATCAAATTGACAGCTCAATGAAGTGTCATGTTCCAGGTGCAGAAAAACATGCTTGCACTCTATGTGACAGAAAATTCTTTTCAGCAGGTACTTTAGAACATCATGTGAAAATATGTGCTGTAAGACAGAGAAATTTGAAATTTGTGAGAAAATTTACAAGAATAAGAATATGCTAGCCTTTCATAAATTGACGTATGGTACAACTGAGCTTTATCTTTGCCAGTACTGTGAAAGGTTTGTTATTTCCCCTTTAGGTCTGCATGAAATAGGTGATCACAGAGATAAGTTCCAATGTTTATGCAATAGTTGCATCAAGGTATTTCTTTCTAAGTTGGAATTAATAATTCACAGAAAGAATCATCCAAAAGCTATATATGAACAAAAATACTGTCTGTGTTACTTTTGTTGTGATGTTCTTGACAGTTTTATTAGGTTACAATATCATGAAAAATGGATCCATGTAGGGAGGAAAGAGCAACAGATACCTGAATTAAAGAACTCTTCTGAATATAAATGTGAAGTTTTTGGGTTAATGTTTAAGTACTGTGCCTAACTGAAGAACCGTGCATCAGTGCATGGAAGAACAGAGGAACAGTCTGAATGTGAAGTCTGTGGAGTGGTGTGAAAGAGCAGGTGGCTGTTGCAGCAACATTAGATATCTGATAGCAAGCATCAAGAGCTTGGTGGCATAGTCTGTTGCACAATATCTAAGACTTCCCAGTACCTTGCCAACCCGTGCAAGAAACAGTCATGGTACTGAACAATGTTCCATCCCATTTTTGATGTAAATATTGTAACAAATAGTTACTGCTATAGTGTGTCTGGAATTTATGTAAATATTCACAAAGGTGAGCATTATTTCCGATGTAAGGGATGTAACAGACACTGCAGCTCCCAGAAGTCACTTTCCATACATCAGGCTACAATCCACAGAGTCTATAAGAAAAAGAAAAAGCAATTACTTACATGTCATGTATGTGGTAAAACTTTGCATCTAGAAATTCATTAAACATTCATGTGTATATACACATAGGGGACCAAGCATTCAAATGTAAGATTTCTGACATCTTGTACGTAGAATGGAGGTCTTGTTCAACATACAGTACATCACACTGACATCAAGACTGCATGTATACACTATTTGTGGTAAGGCATTGCTGCATAATTATCATCTGAAATTACACATCCACACTCGTACATTGAAAAACGTCACGTCATATTTGATGTCGCACTTTCTCTCAGGTTGGAGCTACAAGGAAGCATAGAGAGAGGTTGCATGGCACACCTTAACGGATTGTGCCACTTTTAATTTGTGACATCCTGTAATCCTGTAGGTAGGTGTGGCACCTGTGTGTGCAGGTAGCTTGCTTACAGCCTAGAATACAAGTGGAGTGGAGGTCATGGCATGCATGGATGGAGGAAGCACATAGACGTAGTATTGTGACTCTAAAAACTTGGGTTTGTGTTACTACCTAAGTGTCTCATTTTTGTTACATTTAGTGTCTCTTCTGACATGCCTTTCCATGTTTTTATGCTATTTTATGTCACTCACTTTACAGAACTCTGTGGTTTCTTGTCTTGTACTGCACCATTTTATAGTGAAAGTATTCTGTGAATAGCAGTGTTTTTATTCAGTTAATAGTGGACAACACAGAGTGATCTTTGTGTTCTTTACCTGTAACAGCTTCCAACCAGCTAAACTGTCAGCACTGTAGCACCTTCTGTGAACAAGTCCAAGTTGAGTGACTAAGTAACATACTTGCGAAGCACCGTAAGATTGCAGTTGGACTTGATCAGCTGTTCAGAGGAATGTACTGCCTCCATCTTTTGGTTCAAAGTAAATTGGGTGAAAATGTGGCCAGCTGACATGGTCAGGGCAATGTGGATCAACCATTGTCATGAATATTGATATAGCTCTTTTCTGCCTGATCTGAGAAGGTACCCCCCCCACCAACCCTTCACCTGAGGACAGGAACATATCCAGTCCTCTTAAATATAATTTTTGGAATATTAGACAGTGATGTCCAGAAACCAGGTAACTGTCATGGTTTTAAACATTTGGCTTTGTAAACTTGAGGGTTGTTTGACCGTGCATCTTCCTCATAAAAAAATGTGAAATGCCAACTTGATGCAACAAGGTAATTTTATTGATGTATTCTTAGCTCGACATGTTTTGGGCACATACGCCACTCATCAGGAGCATTAGATGTTACGTTGCAGCGTATGGTTTTCTGCACTGTAAAGGTTGTGTGTACAGTGCAGATGGTGCCGTGCAACTGGTTTTGTCAAGTTGGGGAATCCATAATAACATGCAACTAGAACCTGGCACTGAAACCAATAGCCGTATCAACTACTTAGATCTATTAATCACCAGAAACCCCACAAAATTTGGAATAAGCATATTCTGCAAACCCACCTCCGCTGACACCACCATAAATTTCTACTCAAACCACCCACTGGAACACAAAATAACTGCGTACAGGTTCCATATTGAGAGGATGTTTGCACTTCCTCTCGGAGAAGAACAATGGCAAGAGGAATGGGAATCCATAAAGCAAATAGCATGCAATAACAACTATCCAGTTAACCTCTTGCAAAAACTAAAGCAAAGTATACAGTGAAAGCTTTCCCATCCGACACTCCCCTCAAAGAGTAGACACCTACACCATACCGCAGATTAGGAAATTCACCAATATTTTCAAACAAACTAACTTGAAGACTGCCTACAAAACTAACAACACAATTCTACAAGTCACAAGATCCACCACCAATAACGCACTCCCACCACATGCTAACAGAGGGGTCTACACCCTAACATGCAATACATGCAGGCAAGTATATGTAGGTCAAACTAGCCGGAGTTTGAAGCTATGTTATCAGGAACATATGCGTTACATAAAGAACAATAATCCACAGTTGGCTTATGCCCTACACATACTACAAAAGCGTCATGAATATGGACCTATGAACCAAACTATGCACCTGCTAAAACCCATCAACAGTACCTCTTCACTAATTCCCTATGAACGATACTACATACAATCCCTCCACCAAGGAAAGAAACTGATTCCTGAACAAAGCCCAGGCGATCCGAACTCCCTGTTTCAACTGGTCATTGACCCTCACCACCCCCCAATTTTATGTTGGAACCTTTTTATAGAAGTGACTGAAATCTTTTATTTATTGGGTTTGTATCCATAGTTTGAGTCACATAACTGGCACCAATGGAAAATGTCATAGGAAGTGAACTCTTGACCTCTCCTGCCACCCAAGGAGAAACAAATAACAGAACCCCAAACCGCTTTTTCTGAATTCACGTACTTCTCCATTCGCCTTATGAGCACAACAGTTCTTACATGAATGTCAATGGTAATTTGTATTTGCTGTCAAAGACAGTAACTTATTATCTTCAGCAATACTCGACAAATCGCTGTTGATGTTTAATATATATTTTGGTAGTAAGTATTGTATATGTACTATTAGTGTATTATAATTCCATCAAATGATTACTGCTAGTCAAGCTTATGTCATCAGCAGTAAAAGGTAAATTTCACCCTGTAGCACGCCATAAAGACACAGGTGGTGTAGAGGTACAGCCCTACTCTTTCTTTAACCTCGGCGCTAGATGGTGAATGGTTAACGCCACGCCCCGGCCGTTTTAGCCCCTGGAAATAACGTGGTACCCTTTGCACAGGAGCCTGGGTGGGACCCAGGGCCAGTCTGGAAGGGAGCGGAAAATCTCGCTCCCACCGGTATTTGATCCCTGGATCGTACAGTCTGTAGCGAATTGCATCATGAGGAAGTACAACATAAGTTGCATTGCATTGTTGGCAGTTGTTAAATACAAGGAATTGTTGTCTTAGTCAATGCAAATTATAATTGCTAGAGCAGAATGAATCCCATCAAAATAGCTAATTGAAAATGTACACTGACTGCATACGTGGTTTTGTGCACCATACCTCATTTTATGTGGACTATGCTGCTTGAATTTAAGAACAGCAGATGCTGTTGGTTAGTCATTTTGTATTGTCACAGATCTTTCTTCTGTTTTTAGTAGTAATGCAGGACATAAAGTTCGAACGCTTAGAAACGGAGGCTTCTTTAAAGGGTGCTAAATTTTCGCATGCAATGTCCAGTTTTGTTCTATAAATACTATAATAAAGATGTTACTTTTGAAATATGTGTCATATATACTTTCTTGTCTGCTATGTGTCCCATATCCTGCGACACAGGGCTCCAATCCACAGCTTTCTGCCCTGTGTCTGTAGAGTCTACTTCTCTTATCATTTTACAACTTGTGCAGAAGACTTTAAATGGTCTGTGCTTTTCTTCAGATCTTCAGAATAAAACCACTATTCATGTTTTATTATGACAGAAATAACTTATACATTATGTGCTGCATCCAGTGGAGTAGAATATTGCTACATCAGATTTTGTCTGTCATATGTAAGGAACTGAGTGTCTCTACATTAACTGGTCTCTTTTAAGTGGCATGGTGGAGGATTAAGTAGCTATATTTATGGTTCAGGTCTTCCTTGAGCAATGACACTTACCCAAATGAGTAAGAAATATCCAGTTTTTTTGAAGCCAAATGATTCATCTTTACAATCATCAACGTGTCCTCACCCCTCTGGATCATGTCCAGAGTAAATCTGGTCCACTTTATACCTTCAGAAATGTTTTCTCTAATATTGACTTTGTTTATGATCCAGCCATATCAGTGGTGTTGGTGGTGAGGATGCTGATCTTGATGATGATACAATCTCACAATTTTTGCACTTCCAGCAATATAGCTTATCCAACCAAAGAAGTACTGCTTACTCCCTTTCACATCTTCTGACTAGAATTTGAAGTGCTTATTCTTACTACCATAATTCAATTCTCTTCCTTATTAGAATCTTAGAATTTATGTTGATTGTAGTTAGTATTCTTCTGTCTCAAGTGTTGACACACACACTGACATAAACAACAAAATATTGTGAATGTATGCCTAGAGCAGAGCCCATAATTATGTTCAAAATGTTATCGTTGAACAGAATTACTGCTTGTGTTTGTTGTGATGTAAAAAGCATAACAGATATGAACTAGCTGCTGAATGTTTTTAAGTTTAATGTCTCTAGAATGTTCAGATAATTGTTTACAGAGTGACAATACCTTATTTCATGTAGCATTCAAATTGTGTTAATTGCTTTGTTCTAAACTTGTTCTGTATCCCAAGTCTGCAAAGTGAACGGTTTAGTGAACAGGTCATAGGTGAAAGTACTATCACTAATTGACAACAACATGTATGACTCTGGCAGCATGGATGGGGGTCTCTCATCTCTGGACTAATTATGTGGACAAAGCACATTGCTCATCTCAAAAATTTAATTCTCTATGACTTTTTTATGTCATGTCACTTCAGCCCAGTTACTCATAACTGGAATTATCAGGCACTGATCTGATTGTCTGTCTTGCACCACTGCTGTCAAGGCCGAAGCCATTCTTCTGAGTAAACGTCTGTAAAATTTTTAGTTGGTGTTTTACTTGGCACAGAAATTCATAGGTGTGATGTGTGCTACCTTTTCTCCCACAGATTTTATGTTTTCCTCTGTTGCAAATATTTGTCATGCAAGACAAATCTGTATATTGGTGTTATAGTAATGGCCATGCATAATTTATCTTGCAGGTATCATCAGAATGTTGAAACAACTTCAGAAATGTCAGCAGCTCAGGATGTTTCATATCAGCCAGATGACCGTCTTATATCACCTGATCAGGAACCATTAAATAATGCTAATATCAACCAGAAAGCAGCACCTGTTACAGTTACTCAAACACCAAGGACATCAAGATCTGATGTTGCTAAACACATTTGTTCCTTGTGTGGAAGGAAGTATATGACCAAAAAATCACTTAGAGAACATACAAAAAAGCATTTTTTGGAGAGGGTAAAGTGTGATATTTGTGACCGAACCTACAAGAACGAAAACATGCTTAAAATACATGTTGAACGTCATAAAGGACCCAGAAAATACACTTGTCAGCACTGCAACAAAGAGTTTATTTTTTTGGCACATCTGAAGTATCACCTAAGAATAGTACACAAGAGAAAACTTCCAGAGTCTATGGAACCAAGGAACAATGGTAATACAAAAGTTCCTACCACTTCTCATATTTGTCACCAATGTGGGAAATCATTTAAAACAACACAAGTCTTAAAGGCTCACGAGAGGTTTGTTCATCATCTTGTGCCTAAGAAACAGATTTGCGAAGTCTGTGGGAAGATGTTCCATCTAGCAAGTAAACTGAAGCGTCACATGGTTCAGCACACTGGGGAGAAACCATTTGAGTGTGAAAAATGTGGCATGCGATTTGGACATAAACAAACGTTGAGGAACCATCAAATTTGTCACTCGGATCTTAGGCCATTTAAATGCAAGTTCTGTGGAAAAGCTTTCAAAAGAGAGAGAAACATGAGAGGCCATGAGGAAAAGAACCATGGTTTGGTTGTCTCACATTCAGACCAAATTGTGAGACAAGAGCAAGGTGAGGCTGGGGCTATATATACGTGTACAGTATGTGAGAAAGAATTCAGTCTTAAGCAGAGACTGGATGCACACATGGCATATCACAAACGTCAGTTCATGAGTTTCCCCTGTAACTTGTGTGGTAAGATATTAACATCAAAACATGGGCGGGATAATCACATTCGAACGCATACTGGGGAACGTCCATATGCTTGTAAGGTTTGTGGCTTAGCACTCAAGACACAGGCTCAACTTCGTACCCACAATGAGACACACACAGATACAAAACCATTTCATTGTACTACCTGTAATAAACGTTTTCGTCGTCGACCACATCTTGAAACCCACTTTCGCACCCACACAGGTGAGAAGCCATTTGCTTGTGATGTCTGTGGTCGGTGCTTTGCTCAAAATGGTGATATGCGGAAGCACAGACTGAAACTCCATGGTCCTGTTGAGCCAAAGTAAATAAATTACTGTGAAACGTGTGAAGTAAATATCCTGATAACTGAACTATTTGCAGTTTGAATTAGCTGTTAAATGAAGAAGATATTTTATTTTACTAAGGAATGGCAGTGAAGAGAATATGATTTTGTGCACTTTCTTTTCAGATTTTTGTTCTTGAATGTTCGTTGTACTTTTTATAAGATTTAATGTTGTCCATTCATGCTTTTTAAAAATGTCATTGTTCATTATTCATATGAAGAATGACTAGCTTGAAAGGGACCAAACTAAGAACTGTTTCAGAATTTATTTCAAATTTATCTAAATAGTGTTTAACTTATGTGAACATTTGTCTGTAAAGTGGCATTAGAAGAGCATCAGTTTAGAACTGTGGATTGAGTTCATATGCACTAACATTCATAGTGTATATGTTATATAAGCTTCTTATTAAGGACTATAATTACAATGATATATTGGTTTTACATATGTTTTTATTTAACATGTTAGAATGTAATGTGACTAATGAAAACTAAAAGTGGAAATAAAGTGTTCATTGTAATATTCTTCAAGAAATCATTTAGTGACCAACCAGTGACATGAACTGTTCCCTCTTATATTTCCATTTTTGGCAATCAAGCCACTAAAGCCATGCCTACTATTTAACATGTGTTCTAATGTGTGTGTGTGTGTGTGTGTAGTGGACTGACTAGTCTTTCAAGGACTTGTATTGGGCATGAAGGATTATGGATATTTCATGAGGTGTAAAGTGTAGGACATATGCAATGCATCTTTATTGTTTAATCTTATAAATATTAATATTAACATTAGCAGGCTAGTCAGGAAGAGGTACACTATTCAAGCATCACTCAAAATTTTCACAAATGAAAACATGATCCTGAAACTCTTTGTATTACAGATGACACCACATGGTTTGTGTTTTTGGCCTTCTTAATACATTAGAAATATTTTTAGGACTCTTGCCTGTCATACAGACCAGAGTAGTTGTATTACATGTGTCACGTGGTAATGAGTAGAATTCTGATCCTTTACTTAAAATGATTGAGATGTTATTAGGAAGTTAATGTTGAGAATATAATGATCTTGATGTTACAATTGTTGCAGTGTTTTTTGGATTCACCCACATAAGTTATGTTTCAACCATTTAGAGTGCTGAATGTATTTAACCGTATGTATGGTAATTTATTCTGATCATAGACTGCCAGTGACAAACAGTCACAATAGTACAAAGTAACTATGAATCAGTTTATTAATCATCCTTTTGTTGCTGTTATTGGAAATATTGAAAAGCATTGTGATAACAGACTACAGATTTATATTTTTTGGAGGAGTTACAAGTACTGTACATGATTTAATTACCTTTGTCAAGAGAAACACAAAAAATAGTTCTATAAATAATATTAAATTGTATATCCATGCATAACAAACTATTTTATAAACCGGTGTAAGTTTGTTTCTCTCTGTGCTAACAAACCATATTTTATAGACCAGTATAATTTTTAGAATACGTCAGAGGTAATCAGTTTGTTGATTATTTTTGAGATGAACAGGATTTTTTCATAATTATTTATGACAATCCACCACAGGGAATTGCTAAATTTTAGGCACTCACTGGTGGAAATTTAAGATTTGATTAAGTCCCTTATAGGGTATCAGTTTAATTGACTGCATAAAGTCATCCTTAATCATATGATCCATTTTATGTGCTTATTTCTGGTTGATTAATTAGATTACTTCATAAAAAGTTGTGCCTTTAACGCATTGATTTTATTTGTACTTATATAACAACAGTACTGTATGAAAACACAAAAAGAGTACTGATGACATTGAAAGTTCCATTTGTGCATGTTTTATGATGCCTGCAAGTAAGGGCATTTAGTGAAAATAGATACAGCACTCTTAATTTTGCTGGCATATTGAGCAGCAAGTATATAAACCATGGAATTTGTAGGTTGTACATATTAATGTTGCTAATTTGCTCTTCTGATAAAAAGAGATAAACACTGTTGAGATATTTGTTACCCTTCAGCCTTATTAGTTGTGCTGTATAATTGTGAGACTTGTCCAGATATCATTTACAGCTGAAGCTGATTGGTTCTTCCTTGTAACCCAAGTGATCTGTGTGATAATTACTGTGTACAATTTGTCTTACAGGTATTCTCTGAAACTGGAGAGAACTTTAAAACCTCCACCATCTGCAGTACCCATGAGAGACACAGGCCTGTTCCTGTCCAAGCCACCCCTATCTCCTGAAATGCCATCTGGTTCTTCAGTGACAGACTTGGACAAATCTGCAGTGTCACGACAGGAATCTGGTGTTATTGTGAAGGAACTCAAAAACACTTACAAAAAATCTATGGAAAACATAGATGTCTTGAAGAAGTCTAACACATCCATGTCTGGGAAAGCTGAACTTGTGAGGCATACTTGTAGCATATGTGGGAGGAAGTACTTAACTAAGAAATCATTGAGAGAGCATACAAAGAAACACTTCCAAAAGAGAGCAAAGTGTGACATTTGTGGTAAGACATACAGGAATGAAAATGTACTGAAAACACATGTAAACCTTCATAGAGGCCCTCAACCATACATATGTCAACCATGTGGCAAGGGGTTTATCTTTCTGTCATCTTTGAAACAGCACTTGAAAATAGATCATAAGGAAAAATTTGAACGTAAGTGTGATGATTGTGGAAAGATGTTGACTTCAGAGCAGCGCTTTAAAAACCATCAACTTACACATACTAAATCCAAAATTGATGGAAAGGACGTTCCTGCTACATCCCACATTTGTCAGAAGTGTGGAAAATCTTTCAAAAGGACAGCTAGTTTAAGAGTTCACGAGCAGCACATCCATCAGGGTATTCCAAAACAACATATTTGTGAAGTTTGTGGAATGATGTTTCATGTTGGTGCCAAATTGAGGCGCCATATGGTGAAGCATACAGGTGAGAGACCATTTGTGTGTGAAACTTGTGGGATGCGTTTTGGTACGAAGCATCTTTTGAAAAATCATCAAGTTTGCCACTCAGATCTGCGTCCACACAAGTGCAAGGTGTGTGGTAAAGCATTCAAAAGACAGAGGAACATGAGGGGACATGAACAAAATATGCATGGTTTGGTCAATGCACGCTCAGAACAAGACAAAGATGGCATTTGTTACCCATGTTCTGTTTGTGAGAAGGAGTTCTCCACAAAGCAGAAGGTGGCAATGCATATGAGGTGCCATACAGGACAGTTTGTAGGATTTCCTTGTGACATATGTGGTAAGATTCTGTCCTCGAAGCATGGCCGTGATAACCATATTAGAACTCATACTGGTGAGCGTCCATATGTCTGTAAGGTCTGTGGCTTAGCCCTGAAGACTCCAGCACAACTGCATGCGCATAGTGAGACACATACAGACAAGAAGCCCTTTCCATGTACGATCTGTAACAAACGGTTCCGACGTCGCCCACATCTTGAGGGACACCTGCGCACACATACAGGAGAGAAACCTTACGTCTGTGACATTTGTGGCCGGGGATTTTCCCAAAATGGTGATATGAAGAAACATAGAATTAAACTTCATAATGCAGGTGATCTGAGACAGTGACTGAAGATATGTTCTGGTAGTTATTTAGCAGCCAGTCTACTTTAGGCCTTTACCTGAAAGTTCAGAATAAATACTGGCTCCATACATTGTGTTTCAGTGAGAAATAAACAGCATGGTTATTGTGAGATTTGAGGTTCTCACAATGGTGTTGCTGAGGTTTCAAGTCTCCTTGGATGTGACTGTGACTTTGCTTGAGTGGTTCCTGACATTTGGATTGTAAGGCCTTCATCTTCAGGGTCAGGAAGTCCTTGAAGTTGAAGGCACTACAATTCTTGAAATGCCAGGATGCATTGACCCATTGACACTGTGTCACAATCCAGGAGACTTGAATCCTCAACCTTTCTATTTCTATTGAAGTACTTGTAGCCAAAGGTGAATATTCATGTCGTAGTTGTAGGACATCTCTGTTTGTACTGTCTGCTATTAAACTTGTACCTTAAATGAAATATGTGGACCACTGTACATGTTTAGTTCCCTTTCCAGTTTCTTCAGCTGAGGCCTGATTGTTCTAGACTGAAAATACTGTATAGGGGAAATCTGCCCACTACTGACAGTTGAGGTTACAGTATAGTTTTAAACTCAGACTTTGACAACAGCACTGAAAATATTTGGATATATTTTAAAAGTAATACAGTACAACATACATCTTTTAAACAAAAGTTGTCTCCCCACCACTACTACCAATATTGGGTATATCTCCCGAGAAATTCAGTGTATTTGCATAGACTGTTGCCTTTGTACAATGATTCCTTGGGTGGTTCCGCTTGGTAGTGTAACATCTTCACTATACTAGATTTGGGGTTGTGGCAGTGGTATTGCTGAGGATTCAGATGTTGTGGGATGTGACAATGTGTCATTGGGTATGCAGTTCCCAGTGTTTTGGAGGCACTATGATCTGAGAAACATCAGGGATTACACACCCAGTGACAGAGCATCACATCCCAGAAGACTTCGATCCTCATCTAGACTGTAAATATATTGCAGTTCATCCAATGTACAATACCCTTCATAATTACACACTGAAGTATCTTCATCATCTTTCCATCTCCACAAACAGCAGCCCTCCTATTGTTAGGAGTGAATGGAAAATGCAGTTTGAAGGTAACAAACCATCAACATCACCAAAAAATTTCTGATCAGTTGCCATGATGGCTCTGAAGAGCTGTGAAAGTTCCATCGAGGCTATAATCAGCTGGAATTTGAACCACATAGCTTCCAATCGCATTAAATTTTAATGTAAATAAAGTGACATAACTGGACAGTCTGGTTCAAGTTGTGAACTAGTAAGGTGACTGGGATACCTGGCATATATAGGAATAAGAGGAATAGATAAAGGTTTTGACAGAAAAAAGTTTGGGTGACCTAGTTATAGATGGGAAGATAATATGAAAATTGATCTTCAAGAACTGAAATGGGAAGGCATGGCTGGTTTCATGTGGCTTAGGAAGAGGACAAGTGGTGGGCTGTTGTGAACACAGTAATGAGCCTTCATATTCCAAGAAATACAGGTAATTTCTTCAGTAGATTAGGAACTAGTAGCTTTGCAAGAAGGACTCTGCTACATAGAGTTAGTCATTAATAGCCATTGCTGTGATTTCAGTATTTGGAGTACAGTAATTCATATTAGCCAGTGAATGTTTTCAGAGATGCTGCACTCTAATATTTGGTACAGTTGTGGTTCAGAAGTGTAGTATAGGTTTCTTCAGTATTCGTGACTTCAGAAATTTGCAAACATGACAAGACTACAAGTGAGGAATAGGAATTTGGATCTTGTTCCATCCACATATTCAGTGAAATTTTTTATCATATTACATTCTCAATATCCCATTTGTTTGTGTATATTTAAAAAAAAAGTGTCTTACAGATGAAATGCAATTGTAATTTATACTTGTTTGTGCGTTGGCTAGTTTGTGTGCATTGAGTAAATACTTCAGCAAATGTATGCAACCAAGATAGAAGATATTGAATGTAATCTTACATTTAGATGATGCAATTAAATACCTTTTCAGGGCTAATGATATGTTTCATAGGCTACACCATGTTATTAAAAATGCTTTTACAGACTCTTAATGTTTGGTAAAAATCAGAGTGGCTGTAGCTGGATGGTTGGAGCATTTGTGACAAGAATCTGAAAGTGATGACTGTGACTCTTATTGACTCATAGCAACAGCTTTAACTCTGGCAGTGGTGACTCAGAGTAGAGTCAGACTGTAGATACCTATGACCAGTAACTGATGTGTTCCACTTAAAAATACAGTTGACTGGAATGTAGTTGTGTGGTTTGCGTGTGGGTTGATGGTGTTATTTAGTGTTCTAATTACTTAGAGCTGAGCTTACATTTGACCCTTGGCTTCTTACATACTGGACACCCAACAAATTGCAACCAGTGAAAAGTGCCATATGCAGTGGTAGAGGCATATTTACCAGGACTGATGCATTCTCTGAGAGGCTATCCTGGAGATGATGGACCTTAACCACATTCTCCAGATAAAAGCTGTTCTTGTCATTCAAGGACAGTAGTCATAATACCATCCCTACAGAACAATTCAGCACCATTATTAAGTCATCACTGCATGTTTGCTTCTACGCACTCAGCAGGGTGTGGATCAGATACACTGCATAAGGAACCTGATTTTCGTTTACTGCTGTAATAGGCAAGATCAGTGTTGCACAAATAAATGAACCGTATGACATCATAGTAGTCATAAAAAATAAAGTCGCCTGTAGTGCACTTTCTTTTTTCCTATTTTCAACTGCTGTCATTCTTGAAGTTAGGCAGTATTGTACTAGTTTCAAATCTCATCTTGATTGCTGTGTGAAGGTTTTTGCTATTTTGTAGACCCATCCTTGTAGTTGAGCGGTATTGTACCTGTTTCAGATCTCGGCTTGATTACCATCTATACTGAGCAAAGATTTTTGTGGTTTAGAAGGTATGTAATCAAACACAACTTAATCACTGAGGTGTATTTAATGACTATGATGGAAATAACTACATGTTTCGGCCTGTATTGGCCATCATCAGGTTGTCTAGGGAACTTACGGGCTAGCTATATGCATGCGCGCGCACGTGGTGTAGAGATCCCTACATACGCATAGTTTGACAAACCGAATCAAAACGGGTCAGATAAAAAACTATGAAACATAACAGATACAGATAGTAATACAAAATACTTGAAATATAAACTAGACAATAACTCTAATTTGTGGAAGGGGGGGGTGGGGGGTTGTTCTCGACAGGTGTGGCGTTGTGGTCATTCGGAGGCTTGTTCTCTGTCCTCCTCCTTGAAAGTGCTGCGTTGTGCGGGGCGGGGGGTTGGTCCGAGCGGCTTAGTGGCAGGTTTCCTTGCCTAGGGGAACAGAGATGCGTGTGTGAGTAGGATGGCTGAATGACCTACTCTGTTAT